>ERZ808275.129-NODE-129-length-43857-cov-3.432149_pt1 | contig 43857 bp, 40 predicted proteins | sample MGYA00520894_ERZ808275 | MGnify/ENA primary metagenome ERZ808275 (study PRJEB31516, sample SAMN03275598) | gut metagenome | biome: mammalia-associated habitat; material: feces | host: Papio cynocephalus | place: Kenya | collected 2012-08-03 ... | reverse complement strand
GTTTTGAGGTTAAAAAAGGAAAAGATAAAAAAATTATTCGCTGGCAGATAACCAAACTGTTACATTTAAAACTGAAAAACTTTATGTAACAGTTTGGTTATTTATGAGAGTTTTTTGTTTTAAAGCGGTAGGGATTGGAGCAGCGCGGAGCGTTAGCGGATTTTCCGCGGAAAATCCGCTAATGCAGGCGAGAGCCGAAACTGCGCAAAGCCCGGCGGCAACTTGTTGCCGAACCGCCCGTATAAAAAGGCGAAATTTGTTCAGAATTAAAAAACGCCGGCGAAAAGTAAAAAAATCTCGTAAATTCAAATTTGGTAAAAAACGAAATTCTTGAATTTTATGAAAAAATTGAAGAGGGTAGGGCGGAATTTCAAGAATTGAGCTTGAAAAGGAAATTGCCGAGGCGACCCGGCAGATTGGAAGCATAAAAAATCGACCGGCAAAGTTGATTCTGCTGTTCACAAGAAAATTATTCTGGCGAGCAAGATAACCGTTCTGTTACAAATATGAGCGGCGGATTGAGAGAATTGACCGGTTCTGGAATTACAAGGCAAAAAATGTGATTTAGTTGCTTTTGTTTCCCAAAAAAACGGCAATGGGTTTTAGATAGGAAATGTTTTCGCAGACAATTTTTATTATAACCATTAAAGGAACTGCAAGAATCATTCCCAAAATTCCCCAGAGCCAGCCGGCAAGAGAGAGCGAAACAAGAATAACAAACGGCGAAATGCCGAGGTTGTCGCCTTCAATTTTTGGTTCAATTACGTTTCCAAGAATCATATTTACGGCAATAACCCAAATTCCGATTATAATTGGAGCAACCGGAGATGGATAAAACTGTATGATTGAAAAAAGTATTGTGATTGCGCAGGAAGCTATTGAGCCAAAAGTTGGAATAAAATTTAAGCAAAATGCCAAAAATGCCCAGACTAGAGGGAAGTCCATTCTTGTAAGTGCGCATGCGATAAAAATGAAAATTCCAGTAAAAAGCGAAATTACGAATTTAATCGAGATGTAATGAGTTGTGTCTTTTATGATATTGTGCACGATTTTTATAACGCGCAGGTTGTGTTCGTTTGTAAATGCGAGCCGAACCTTGTGCTTGGTCTTTTTGAATTCTGCAAGCAGAAAAATTGACAGCAAGACTACCAAAAAAAGAGTTTTCATAAAAACTACGACAGAACCAGTAAAGACAATTGCAAGAGATTTTAAATATTCAAGAATATTGAACTGGTTGTTTAAATTTGCAAAAAGAGAGGCTTCTTCATCAAAATTTAAAAGCGCAAAAAATTTAGAATTTGGATGGGTTTCGATTGCAAGGCGGATTGAATCTTGAATTGCATTGAAACGTTCTTGGTAGCGTGGAATTGCAAGAACAATTGCCTTAAAACTTGCCGTAAGAATGTTTACGACAAGAAAAAAAGCGATAAAAAACGCAAGGTAGACAATTACTGTCGAAAGCCACCATGGAAGTTTTATAAAAAGGCAGAGGCGCTTTATAAGAGGGTAAAAAACAAGGGACAGCAGAACTGCAAGTACGACAGGCTTAAAAACATCAGCCATTACTTTAAAAAGCATTCCGCACAGAATTGTTAAAAAGAATAAAAGGATGAAAAAAATTCCTTTTAAAAATTTATTGGTTTGATTTTCCATTTGTTTTTTCCTTTAGGGTAGTTTAGTAGAGTCGTTGCCTAAATTCAATTGGTTGTTGTAAAGCGCAACGTTAATTTTAAGATTTAAGGCGAAGGTTGAGTTTAAAAAAAACAGCTTGCAAACCTGGCAAGGTTTGCATTTTTCTATGATTGATAAAACTCAAAGTTTGAAGTATAAAGTTTAGAATAATTATGAATGAAGAAGACAAATTTTTATTAAAGACGTTGAAAAAAATATATTCGCAGATTTTGAATGAGCGGACGGATATTTTGCGTTCTGACGGAGAAAATGCACGGATTGCAGCGGAATATGACGATTCAATTGAGCGATTAAAAAGGCTTTTGCCTAAAATTCACGAAGTTTTAGATATTTACAGGCTTGAAGAAGAGGATTTTGTTTTTATTATCGAAACTTTAGAAATGTACTGCGAAAGTTTTATAATTGACGGACGAACTCAAGATTCAAAAGAACGCGATGAAAAAGAATTTGAAGAATTGCAAGATTTTCTGGATCAGTTTTATGATGACGAGTCTGACGAAGATGAAGAATCTGATGAAAAATTTGGGGATGAAGAATAGTTTTGTTTATGAAAAACCAGTTTGAAAGAATTTGCCTTACTTTTGGCAAAGACAGAATGGAAAAAATTTTTGCTTCAAGAGTGATTGTTTTTGGAATTGGCGGAGTTGGAAGTTACGTTGTTGAAGCTCTTGTCCGTTCTGGAATTGGCGCAATTGATATTGTTGATGATGATACTGTTTGCCTGTCAAATATAAATCGTCAGCTTTTTGCGCTTCATTCGACGCTTGGAAAAAACAAGGTCGATGTTGCTGAAGAGCGGATTTATGACATAAATCCAGACTGCAAGGTTACAAAGCACAAAGTTTTTTTTATGCCGGAAACTGCCGGCCAGTTTGATTTTTCTGTTTATGATTATGTCGTTGATTGTATTGATACTGTAACTGGAAAACTTGCGATTATTGAAAAGGCAAAAGAAGCCGGAGTGCCGGTTATAAGCAGCATGGGAGCCGGAAACAAGGTTAATCCTTCTTTGCTGGAAGTTGCTGATATTTCGAGGACGAGCGTTTGTCCGCTTGCCAGAGTTATGCGCAATGAACTTAAAAAACGCGGAATTAAACGGTTAAAATGCGTTTTTTCGACAGAAAAAGCAATTCCTCCGAAAGAAGATGAATTTAATTCTGATGAAATTGAAGAAAAAAATTGCATGCATTTAAAAAAACAGACACCTGGCAGCAATGCTTTTGTTCCGTCTGTTGCAGGCCTTATGATTGCAGCGGAAGTTATAAGGGATTTGACTGATTTTTTTGTGACGAATCTTTTTAAGAACGGAAAATAATTTTTTTAAGGAAAATTTACGCCTGATTGGAGCAGCGCGCAAGCGTTGCAAAGAAAACTGTGATTAAAAATCACGGTTTTCTTTGCAATGGAGCGAAAAGCGGAACTGCGCAAAGCAGGTTAGACCGCAGAATTTCGTCCAAATTTAAAAGCCTTTTTTAGAAAACTGTAACAACTTCGCCGTTTGGGTATTTTTTGTTGATATATTCTTTTACTTTTTCGCTTTCGATTGCCTTGATGAGGGCTTTGATTGCAGGCTTGTTTTCGTTGCCGGCTTTTACTGCGATTACGTTTACATAAGGTGAAGATGAGCCTTCAACAAAAAGTCCGTCCTTTTTTGCAGAAAGTCCTGCTGGAAGAGCGTAGTTTCCGTTGATTACAGCGGCGTCAACGTCGTCGAGCACACGTGGGAGCGAAGCGGCTTCGATTTCTTTGAATTTAAGCTTGAGAGGATTCTTTTTAATGTCAAGTGGCGTTGCTTCGATACCTGCGCCTTCTTTCAAAGTGATAAGTCCTGCTTCCTGAAGGAGCAAAAGCGCGCGAGCTTCGTTTGTAGGATCGTTTGGAATTGCTACTGAAGCTTTCTTTTTGAGGTCTGAGAGCGACTTGATTTTGTGAGAATAAATTGCAAATGGCTCAACGTGAATTCCTGCCGCGTTTACAAGGTGATAGCCTCTTTCTTTGTTAAACGATTCAAGGTATGGAATATGCTGAAAGTAGTTTGCGTCAATGTCGCCAGATTCTACTGCATCGTTTGGTGTTACATAATCTGTAAATTCGATTACCTGAAGGTCGATTCCCTGCGCCTTGAGATCATCTTTTACAAGGTTGAGGATTTCTGCGTGTGGCTCTGGAGTTGCTCCAACTTTGAGAACTGTCTGTGCGTTTACTGCAACTGCTGCGAGTAAAGCCGATGTGATTGCCAGGATTTTTTTCATATCTTACATCTCCTTTGTCGATATTTTGATTGCCGATAGATATACTAGGTAATAATTTTTATGTCAAGCGTCAAAAAAATTATTTCTAACCAGCATTTATAAGAAAATGTAGCAAACTTTTTGAGCTGCGACAACTGTTAGCAGAGTTGCTGCAAGTTTTGCAATTTAATGCCATTATCGGGCTTGACCCGATAATATACTGAAAATTTCCAACAGATTCCTGGCTGAGTTTGCTGCGTAAACATGCATGATTGGCAGTTTACAAAAATTTACAGGCCTATCGACAAAAAATTATTTTTTTATTAAAGTGGAAACATCTTTTTTTGGAGGTGCATGAAAAATGGCAGTTTATTTTGAAAAACTTGTACGCCAGAATTTCCGCAACGGTGTCATGTGCCTTTCTTCTCGTGCCCTTTAATTTTTAACAGATTAAATTTCCTGCTTTTTAAATTTTTCCGGGCAAATTCTCTTTTTTTTATTTATTCTTTTTTTGACAACAGGCTTATTGTTTTTTTAGCCGTGCTGTCTTTTGTTGCGGAGTTTTTATGGAATTTTCAAATTATTGTTTTGATACGCTTTGTGTTCAGGGTAATCCAGAGGCAAAATCTGTGGATTTGTCGGGAGCGATTTCTGTTCCGCTTGTCCAGTCGGCGACATTTGCTCATCCGGGACTTGGAAAATCGACAGGTTATGATTATTCAAGGCTTTCTAATCCGACGCGGAAATTTTTGGAAGAAACGGTTGCTGCTCTCGACGGAGCAAAATTCGGTTTTGCGTTTAGTTGCGGAATGGCGGCAGAAACTGCTTTTTTTAGCATGCTCGAAACAAAAAGCCACATTATAAGTTCGGACGACATTTATGGCGGTTCTCTCAGGCTTTTTAACACAATTGTAAAAAAACAGGGAATAGAAACAACTTTTGTAGACACTTCCAGCCTTGAACAGATTGAAAGAGCATTTCGTCCAGACACAAAAATCGTCTTTATCGAAACTCCCGGAAACCCGCTCATGACGGTTACAGACATTCAAAAAACCGCAGAACTTGCTCATTCGCACGGAGCGCTTCTTGTTGTCGACAATACTTTTTTGACTGCTTATTATCAAAAACCGCTTGCACTTGGCGCTGACGTTGTAATTCAGTCGGGGACAAAATTTCTTGCAGGACACAATGATGTTCTCGCCGGTTTTGTAACGACAAATAACGAAAAAATTGCCGAAGATATGGCTTTTATAACAAAAACTACAGGTTCAATGCTTGCACCTTTTGACAGCTGGCTTACAATCCGCGGAATAAAAACTCTGACGGTCAGATTGGAAAAACAAAGCGAAAATGCCGCAAAACTGGCTCAATACTTAAAAACTGAAAAACTTGTAAAAAAAGTTCTGTACATTGGATTGCCGGAAACTCCAGGACACGAAATTCACAAATCGCAGGCGAGCGGTTTTGGAAGCATGATTTCGATTTATTTGGACAGCAGTAAAACGGTCGAACGATTTTTGCGCAAAATCCGAATTTTCCGGTATGCGGAAAGCTTGGGCGGAGTGGAAAGCCTTGCAACTTATCCGCTCACTCAAACCCATTCGGAAATTCCGGAAGAAAAACGCAAGCAAAAAGGCATAACCGACACTTTGATCCGGCTTTCTGTCGGAATCGAAAATTTTGAAGACTTAAAAAATGATATAAAGCAGGCTTTGGAAGATTAAAAGCCGGGCGCCCCGGCACAAAGTGCCGGCCGGGCTTTGCAGGGTTCTGGCTTTCGCCTGCATTGCTCCGCTTCGTTCCGCAACGGCTTTGCCGCCCTTCCAATCCCTGGCGCATTTTTAAAAACTAAAAATAAACTTATTTATTGGAGAAAAAAAATGACTTTTGATTTTGATAAAATTACAGACCGCTCTAATACAATGGCAATAAAATACGATTTGGCAGAAGCCCGCAATAAACCTATTGACGTGCTCAGTCTTTGGGTTGCCGACATGGACTGGCCGACAGCTCCATGTGTTACAGATGCGCTAAAAAAGCGCTGCAATCACGGAATTTTTGGCTACAGCTGGCCAGATTCTCGCTATTACGATGCGTTAAAAAAATGGTACAAAAACCGGCACAATTTTGAAATCAAAACAGAATGGGTTGTTAATACTCCTGGAGTTGTTTTTGCAATTTGCATGGCAATACGCGCATTTACTTCTGAAGGCGATTCTGTTCTTATTCAGAGGCCGGTTTATTATCCTTTTTCTAAAGCAATTAGCAATCAAAAAAGAAAACTAGTGAACAATCCATTGGTTTTAAAAAACGGACATTACGAAATTGATTTTGAAGATTTTGAAAATAAAATTGTTTCTGAAAAAGTAAAGCTTTTTATACTGTGTTCGCCTCACAATCCTGGCGGAAGGGTCTGGAAAAAAGAAGAGCTTTTAAAATTGAGCCAAATATGCTTAAAACACAATGTTTTGGTTATAAGCGATGAAATTCACTGCGATATAACTTTTGAAGGTCATAAACACACAGTTTTTGCGCTGCTTTCTGAAGAAGCCGCTCAAAATTCAATTATCTGCAATTCTCCGAGCAAAACTTTTAATTTGGCAGGACTTCAGTTTTCAAACATTGTAATTCCGAACGAAAAATTGCGGAATTCTTTTATAAAAGAAATTGAATGCACCGGCTACGACGAGCCGCCTATTATGGGCATTGAGGCCGCAACTGCCGCTTATTCTGAAGGCGATGAATGGTTTGAGCAGGTTCGTTCGTATATCTGGCAGAATATTTTGTTTGCAGAAAAATACATTTCGGAAAATTGCCCGAAAATCAAGGTTTGCAAGCCGGAAGGCACTTATCTTTTGTGGCTTGATTTTTCGGATTTTGAATTAACGGACTCTCAGATTGAAAACAAAATTCTCAATAAGGCAAAAGTCTGGCTTGACCGTGGAACAATGTTTGGAATTGAAGGAGAGAAGTTTCAGAGAATAAATTGCGCCACTCCAAGAAAAATTCTCGAAGAGGCGCTTAAAGCAATTTGCAGCGAGTTTAAAAATAATTGAACGGAGGATTGAATTTTTAATTAAATTACGTAGTCGAAACCGTTAAATTCGCGGTTTTTTTCGGCAATTTGTTCGAGGGTAATGCTGTCAACGTATTGATTTACTGCTTCGTCAAAACCTTGCCAAAAAGCATCGTTTCCGACGGAAGAAACTGTATTTCCTTCAGAAACACCTTTTGGGCTTAAATTGCCTTCCATTGCCCGCAAAATTTCTCCAGCTGTGTATTGGTCTGGAGATTTTGCAAGTTTGTAACCGCCGTTATTTCCGCGTAAACCGACAACAAGTCCGGTTTTGCTGAGCTGCATTAAAATTTGTTCGGCATATTTTATGCTTAGGTTGTGGCGGTGGCTTAAAATTTTAAGAGCTACGTATTTTGAAGGGTCTTGTTCTGCAAGGTCGGTCATAAGCAAAAGCGCGTATTGACCCTTTGTTGAAATTTTTAACATAGAAGTATCTCCAGGAAAAATTTTTCTAAAAAGGGGATTTTTTAGAAGTGTTATAAAAGTAACCTATAGAATTGGTAGTATTATAGCATTTTTTTTGATTTTTCCAAAGCGATATTTATAGAAAAAAAAGAAATTTTGCGTGCAACCACGCTGCGAGATTTTGTTAACGCAAAACTCGATTATTGACGTGTTCGCTAAAGCGAACGCCTTGTCCTTGCGGACAAGGGATTGGAGTACCGCCGGAGGCGTTCCGGAGTGCAACGCAGGAATGGAGCGCGAAGACGCGGAAGTACGGAAAGCCCGGTTTTTGCGAAAGCAAAAATGGCCCAAAAAATTTAAATATGGAGGTTTTTGTGGCAATTATTGAATTAAAAAACATAACCAAAACTTTTGAGCAGGACGGAAAAATTTTTGACGCGGTTAAAGATGCTTCTGTTTCGGTTGAAAAAGGCGAGATTTATGGAATTATCGGTTTTAGCGGGGCAGGGAAGTCGACTTTGGTGCGGACGATTAACCTTCTTGGAAGACCGACTTCTGGACAAGTGATTGTAAAAGGCAAGGATTTTCTTTCGCTTTCGGAAAAAGAACTGAGGCAGGAACGAAAAAAAATTGGAATGATTTTTCAGCATTTTAATTTGATGAAAAGCCGCAATGTTTTTGAAAATGTCGCTTTTCCGTTAAAACATTCTGGACTTTCTAAGGAGGAGATTTCGCAAAAAGTTCATTCGCTTTTGGAGCTTGTAGAAATTAACGACAAGGATAAAAATTTTCCGTCGCAGCTTTCCGGCGGCCAAAAACAGCGTGTTGCGATTGCCCGCGCTCTTGCCAATGATCCGGACATTTTGCTTTGCGACGAAGCGACGAGCGCGCTTGATCCGACGACGACAAAGGCGATTTTAAAACTTCTAAAAAAATTGAATAAAAAACTTGGGCTTACGATTGTGATTATTACGCACCAGATGGAAGTTATAAAAGAGATTTGCGACAAAGTTGCGGTTATGGAACGCGGAAAAATTGTTGAGAAGGGAGATGTGTTCAATATTTTTGCAAATCCACAGAACGAAGTTACAAAACGCTTTATTAAGGCGACTTCGAGCTTAACAAAAATCGAGGAATTGATTGAAGAAGACAGCCCTGTTGTTCATCTGGAAAAAGGCGAATATCTTGTACGTTTTTCGTATATTCAAAAAAACGTGAGCGAGCCTTTAATCAGCGCAACTTCGCGGATTTACGATGTGACGATGAATATTATTTTTGCAGAAATCGAAATTGTTCAGAATGCGCCGATCGGTGGAACAATTGCAATTATTAGCGGAAAAAAAGAAGCGATTGAACGCGCTCTTGAACATATCCGCGAAGAAAATGTTGGCGTGGAGGTTTTAAAAAATGCTTGAGTTTTTGACAAAAATTCTTCCGAACTTGATGGCGAACAAGCGTTATGTGAATTTTGGAATTTCGATTGTTCAAACTTTGCAGATGACGCTCTGGTCTGGCACGATAAGTTTTGTTTTGGGGCTTGTCTTTGGAATTACTCTTGTTGTTACCAAAAAAGGAGCGATTCTCGAAAATAAAATTGTTTATCAGATTTTGGATAAACTGATAAATTTTTTCCGCTCGATTCCGTTCATTATTTTGCTTACGGGAGTTATGCCGTTGAGCCGGCTTATTATGGGAACTTCGATCGATGTTCGCGGTGCGATTGTGCCTTTGGTTTTTGGAACTGTGCCGTTTTTTAGCCGGCAGATTGAAACCGCTCTTGCGGAAGTTGATTCTGGTCTTGTCGAAGCGGCCGTGAGCATGGGATTGAGTCCGTGGGATATTGTTCTTAGGGTTTACCTAAAAGAAAGCATTGGCCCGATTGTCCGCGGAACTATGATTACGACGGTAAGTTTAATTGGATTGACGGCAATGGCAGGGGCAGTTGGAGCTGGCGGTCTTGGAAATTTTGCGATTCAGTACGGACACGATATGAATATGCAGGACATAACCTGGCTTACAATTATTTTGCTTGTCATTGTTGTAAATCTTATTCAATGGGCAGGCACAAATTTTATAAAAAAACACACGCATTAAAAAAAATTGCTTAAAAAAACAAAAAAATAAAAAACTATTGAATAAAAAAACTAAAAGTAGTATAAACAAAAATATAGTTTACCTAGTGATTTGCTAGGGAATAAAAACAAAAGGCTGATTTCAAAAATACGGTCTTTTAAGGGAGATTCTTATGAAAAAAAACATTGCAATTTTGGCAAGTGCGCTTGCACTTATTTCGGTTTTTTTTACTTCTTGCGGTGAAAAAAAATCAAACACAGTAAAGCTTGGCGTTGTCGGGGCAATGTACGAAGAAATTTGGAAACCTGCAAAAGAAGCGCTCAAGGCAGAAGGAATTGACCTTCAGATTGTGCTTTTTACAGATTACAGCACACCAAATACAGCGCTTGCAAACAACGACATTGACCTTAACGCTTTCCAGCACAGAATTTTTTTGGAAGCAGATTCGGCTTCCCGCGGATACAATTTAAAAATTATCGGAAACACATTCATTATTCCGCTCAACCTTTATTCAACAAAAGTAAAATCTGTAGCAGAGCTTAAAGAAGGCGCAGTTGTTGCAATTCCGGACGATGTTACAAACGGCGGGCGCGCGCTCAAAGTTTTGCAGGCGGCAGGACTGGTAACTCTCAACGAAAATGCCGGTTTTAATCCGAGAATCAACGACGTTCTTACAAGCAAAGTTCAAATTAAAGAACTCAAGGCAAACACAATTCCTTCGGCGTTGCCAGACGTAGACGCGGCGATTATCAACGGAAACTATGCTCTGAGCTTTGGAATAAAAACAGAAAGCGCAATTTTTGCCGACACAAGTCTTACAGAAAAAAATTACTGGAACTTGATTGCCGCAAATGCCGAAAGTCTCAAAGATTCAGCAAAGGTGGAGCTTTTCCGCAAAGTCGTAGCAGCCTTTCAAACAGCCGAAACCGAAAAAATCTTTAACGAAAATTACGGCGGATATTTTATCAAGGTAGGCTGGGACGAAGACGAGCTTTCTGCCCGCCTCTCAGAATAAAAAATCAGGCTCAAACCTCCGGACTTTTTGTTTGGAGGTTTTTGCAATTAAAAAAAAGGAGGGGAGGGGAAAGTCTTCCCCTGCGCGTCCACTTCGTTGGCCGCTACCCCTTCTAGCGGGGACACCCCCGCAACGCCCCGATTTTATCCGTTTAAAAAGGAAATGTATTTATATGGAAGAAGTTAAACAACTTTCAAAAATTATAAAAGACGAAAGCCGGATTATTTACGGTGAAAAAATTGAAAAAAAATTTCTTTCGGATACTTTGGGCCGCAAACAGGGAAGTGCATCAGCTCTTGTTTTTGTAAAGTCAACGCAGGAAGTGAGCGAAGTTTTAAAATTTGCCCACAAAAATAAAATTCCTGTAACTCCGCGTGGAGCAGGAACAAATCTTGTAGGTTCGACAGTTCCGTTTGAAAATGCAATTATAATCGATTTTTCACAGATGAACAGAATTCTCGAAATCGACAGGGAAAATTTTACAGCGACTGTTGAACCAGGCGTTATTTTGCAGGATTTTCAAAAATATGTAGAAAGCCTTGGACTTTTTTATCCGCCAGATCCCGGCGAAAAAATGGCATCAATCGGTGGAAACATAGCGACAAATGCCGGCGGAATGCGTGCTGTAAAATATGGCGTCACAAGAAATTATGTAATGGGACTGGAACTTGTTCTTGCGGACGGAACAGTAATTCAAACAGGCTCAAAAAACCGCAAAGATACAACTGGCCTTGATATAAAAGACCTTGTGATTGGTTCTGAAGGAACACTTGCCGTCATAACAAAATGTCTTTTAAAACTCGTTGGCAAACCTGAAAGTTCTGCGAGCCTATTAATTTCGTACGACAGTCTTAAGGCTGGAATTGAATCTGTTCCGCTGATTTTAAAGGCAAATATAAATCCGACCGCAGTTGAATTTATAGAACGAAAAGTTGTCGAAATGGGCGAAAGTTTTTTAAATAGCGTAAGTCCTGCCGAAAAAAACATTCATTATCCTGATACTGATTGCAAAGCCTATCTTTTGATTACATTTGACGGAAGCAGGGCAGAAATTGACGCTGCGATTTTAAAATTAAAAGAAATTGTAAAAAATATAAGCCGCGGTTTTTTTGTTCTGAACGACACAGAACAAAGCGCAAATATTTGGCGTGTGCGCGGTTGTCTTGTAAAATCTGTGGAAGCGGTGAGCGAGCAGGAACCTTTGGACATTGTTGTGCCGATTAGCCAGGTTGATAAATTTGTAAAGTATGTAAACAGGCTCGAAGCTGAAACTGGCATGCAAATGATAAGTTTTGGACACGCCGGCGACGGAAATGTTCATTTGTGTGTGGTTCGTGGCAGCCGAAGCGAAGAAGCCTGGCAAAAAGAATTGCACGAAAACCTTAAAAAACTGTATGAGCAGACGCACAGTCTTGGAGGCTTGATTTCTGGTGAACACGGACTTGGTGTGAGCAAGCGTGAATTTTTCTTTGGACAAACTCCACAGAAAAATGTAGCATTGATGAACGCTATAAAACAGGCATTTGATCCGGAAAAAATATTAAACAGAAAAATTAGCTATGTAAAATAGGATTTTCTGGTACAAAGAGAGCGGCTTTTGTTTTTACGGACAAGGGATTGGAAGGGCGGCAAAGCCGTTGCGGAACGAAGTGGAGCAATGCAGGCGAAAGCCAGAACCCTGCAAAGCCCGGTTTTTGTCAGCCAGCTTTGTTGGCTGACAAAAATGGCCCGGAATATTAAAAATAATTAGATGGAAGGCAAAAATGAAATCTTTATCTGTTAGAACTGCAAATTTTACTGATTCGGTTATACGCAGAATGACGCGCATTTCGTTAAAATACGATGCTGTAAATTTAAGCCAGGGATTTCCGGATTTTGAACCGCCAAAGCCGATTTTGGACAGGCTTGCGCAGGTTGCCTACGAAAATTTTCATCAGTATTCGTTAACGTGGGGAGCGCAGAATTTTCGCGAAGCGTTGGCGGCAAAACAGTCAAAATTGATGGGAATTCCTGTCGACCCGAATTCCGAAATTGTGACGACCTGCGGCGGAACAGAAGCGATGATGGCTGCAATGATGACGATTTGCAATCCTGGCGACAAAGTTGCGATTTTTTCGCCATTTTATGAAAATTACGGAGCGGACACAATTCTTTCGGGCGCAGAACCGGTTTATATTCCTCTTGTTCCGCCAAAGTACAATTTTGATCCGGAAAAGCTCGAAGACGCATTCAGGGCTGGAGCAAAAGCGCTGATTTTGTGCAATCCTTCAAATCCGTGCGGAAAAGTTTTTACTCTTGAGGAAATGACGGTGATTGCCGACCTTGCAAAAAAATACGATGCCTATGTTGTAACCGATGAAGTTTATGAGCATATCATTTACGCACCAAACAAAATGGTTTATATGGCGGCGCTTCCGGGTATGAAAGAACGGACAATTGTCTGCGGCTCGCTTTCCAAAACTTATTCGCTTACAGGCTGGCGGCTTGGCTATACAATTGCTCCTCCAGAAATTACAGACCGGATAAAAAAGGTTCATGATTTTTTGACAGTAGGAGCGGCCGCGCCTTTGCAGGAAGCAATAGTTACCGGTTTAAAATTCGGGCAGAAATATTACGACGAATTGACGGCAAAATATACTCACAAACGCGACATAATGTGTAAAGGGCTGGATTCAATCGGACTTAGGCACAATGTTCCGGAAGGCGCTTATTACATAATGATTGATTTTAAGGATTATATGAAAAAACTCAACGTAACGAGCGATCTTGAGTTTGCAGAAATTCTTTGCCGGGATGTTGGAGTTGGAATGGTTCCGGGTTCTAGTTTTTTTAAGGAAAATGTAAACGACTATCTGCGGATCCATTTTGCAAAAAAAGACGAAACTTTGAACGCAGCCCTCGATCGGCTTTCAGAAATCAATCAAAAGTTAAAATAAAACTTGGCAGAAAAATAAAACGCTTTAAGAATTCTTAAAGCGCAAAAACTCTGCCTAATTAGCCAGAACTTCGAGTTTTATAGTTTAATGTCATTAAGAGATTCCCTTGTCAGGCAAGAGAATGACATAAAGCGGACTGTCATTATCGGGCTTGCCATTTGTCGTTACCAGATTTGTTTTTCTGTCATTATCGGGCTTGACCCGATAATCTACTGAAAAACTACACTAGATTGGCGTATCAAGCACGGCAATGACTGTTCTTTTCAAAATTCGACATTCAGGCTAATTTCCTTTGAAATTTAATGCACGATATATTAAAATAAAGCCATATTTTGCATAATACAAATAACCAATGGGGGTTAGCTGTGTCTGGTTTGATTAAAAAAGTTAGTTTGCGTGATCAGGTTTATGAATATCTAAAAAATGGAATTTTAAATCAGGATTTTAAACGTGGCGAGAATATAAATCTTGACGAGCTTTGCCGGACTCTCGGTGTAAGCAACACGCCGATTCGCGAAAGTATAAACTTGCTTGTAAAAGAGGGATTGATAGAATACAAGCACAATATGGGATTTTTTGTAATCGATCCAGATAAAAAAACGGTAAACGAAATTCTTCAGGTTGTTTTTTTTCTTGTAGTTGCCGCGTACCGTTTTTGCTATCGCAGTGGAAAAATGCCGAAAATTTTGCCTGAACTCGAAGCTCAGCTTCAAAAACAAAAGAAACTTTTGGACGAAGGCAATGCGGTTGGATATATCGATATTACGCACGATTTTGAACGCTGCATAATCGAAGGAGTAGGCAACTCAATGCTGGTCAAAGAATATGACGCCAAAGAAACCTTGATGGCGTTTATTTCGACCTATTATTCTGACAACAAACTGGAAGCCCTAAAAACAATTTACGCACAGCACGCGCACATTCTCGATCTTATGAAATCCGAAAAACTCGAAGAAGCCGTGCTTGCAATGCGCGAGCATTATTATAAACCGGAGCTTTACGTAAACGGCCAGAATCAAAAATAAAATTCGGGCGTTCCGGCTAAAGCCGTCGCTATGTTCCAGGTTCCGCTTGCGCTCCAGCCGCCTGCGGCGGCCGGCCTTGCCGCCTTGCACAACGCTAACGCTTTTTTGCAGAACGAGTTCCAATCACCTGGATTATCTGAACAAAAATAATCAAAATAACAACTGTGCTTGTCATTAACGGCGTGTTAAATCTTTGATAACCGTAGGTTAAAGCCAAATCGCCAACTCCGCCGCCACCGACAGCCCCAGCCATTGCCGTTGCTCCGAGCAAGCCAACAGTTCCTGTCGTAATTCCCAAGATAATTGAACCTTTTGCTTCCGGCAGAACAAATTTAAAAATCGTCTGAAAAATTGTTGCGCCCATCGCCTGGCTTGCTTCTATAATTCCCTTGTCTGTTTCAAAAAGCGCGTTTTCTATGAGCCGCGCAAGATATGGAGCAATGTATGCCGTAAGAGGAACAAGCGCTGCTGTTGAGCCTACGCGGGTTCCGACAATTGCTTTTGTAAACGGCATAATGTACACAATCAAAATTATAAATGGAACTGAACGGATTATGTTTATAATTGCGCTTATTATATTGTAGATAATCTGATTTTGCTTTATTCCGCCTTTTCGCGTTAAAAAAAGAATTATTGCAAGCGGAAAAGCGATTAAAAGTCCTGCCAAAAGCGAAATTCCGACCATATAGACAGTTTGCCCTATGCTGAGCCAGATTTTTGAAGCGCTGATTCCAAATATCATAATTTAACCTCCACTGCCGGAACACCGTGTTCCTTAAAAAATGTTTCCGCTGCTGCTAATTGTTTTTCTTCGCCAGTAATCTGCACTGTCTGAAAACCCACAACTTTTCCCTCAAGTTCTGTAACAGTTCCGTACAAAATCGAAATATTTACGCCAGTTTCTTTTATTGCAAGCGACATAATCGGATTGTCGGCGTTTTTTCCGTCAAAACGCAACCGAACGACTTTTTGAGGCTTGTCGTAATCTCGTAAATAACTTTTTACACTTTCCGGCAGCTGGTCGTTAATTACAGTCCGGATAAAACCTTTAGTAGTTTCTTTTTGCGGATTTCCAAACACGTCGATTACATTTCCGCTTTCGACAAGCTCGCCTTTTTCCAGAACAGCAACTTTATTGCAGACTTTTTGAATTACGTTCATTTGGTGTGTAATCATCAAAATTGTAACGTTTAAATCTTTGTTTATTTTTTGCAAAAGCTCCAAAATTGAATCTGTGGTTCGCGGGTCTAAGGCGCTTGTTGCTTCGTCGCAGAGCAAAATTTCTGGATTGAGGGTCAAAGCGCGTGCAATTCCAACGCGCTGTTTTTGGCCGCCGGAAAGTTCGTTTGGAAAAGAATTTGCTTTTTCGTCCAGCCCGACAAATTTTAAAAGCTGGTTTACGCGGGCTGTAATTTTTGATTTTGGCCAATGCTCAAGTTCCAGCGGAATTGCAATATTTTGAAAAACCGTGCGGCTTTGGAGCAGATTAAAATGCTGAAAAATCATTCCGATATTTTTTCTAAAACCGCGAAGGTTTTCGCCTCTTAATTCAAGGACATTTTCGTCATTTACAATTATGCTTCCCGAAGTTGGTTTTTCCAGAGCATTTATCATGCGCACAAGAGTTGATTTTCCGGCTCCAGAAAAACCGATTACTCCAAAAATGTCGCCTTTTTGCACAGAAAGCGAAATATTTTTTAGAGCGTGAACTTCGGAATCTTTGGATTTGAAAGTTTTGCTGATATTTATAAATTCAATAATATTTTTCATAAAAACTCCTGCGATTCTGCGTTAGGGATTGAAAGGGCGGCAAAGCCGTTTGCGGTTGCAGGCAGCCGCAAATGCAGGCGAAAGCCGGAACCCTGCAAAGCCCGGCCGCCGCTTGCGGCGGCAACGCCCTTAATTTTTTTTCAAATTTTAATTGAATTCGTATCCTTTTGGAATCCAGAAAAGTCCGTTTTCGTAATTTGTTTTTTCGAGATAAGCCTTAAATTCTGCGCTGTGGTAGGCGGCAACCAAATCTTTTGCCCACTGCGAGTTTACATTGTCTTCGCGGACAACAACCTGCAAAATCAAGTGAGGAAGAACATCTTCTTTTGCGAGCGCTGTGCTGGCGTCGATTCCGGCATTGTAAACGATTGAGCCTGTAATTATTACAAAGTCAAAGTCGTCCTGAACCTGAGGAATGTTCAAGCTTTTCATTTCGGTAAACTGGATGTTGTACGGATTTGACGCAATATCTTCGCTTGTGACTGTCGAAAGATTTACATTTTCGCGCAAAGTAATCCAGCCGATTTTCTGGAGCAGAACATAAGCTCTGGCAGTGTTTGCCGGGTCGTTTGGAACGGCAATTTTTGGTTTTTTAATATTTTTAATTTCGTCCAAGGATTTGTAATGGCTCGAAAACATGCTTGCAGGAACTGTCGGAATTGGTGTAATTGGAACAAGATGTCCGTTATTTCCTTTGTTGTAGTTTTGAGCGTAAGCCGTGTGCTGTTCAACGTTAAAATCAACATCGCCGCCATTTACAGCATCGTCCGCCAAAGAAAGCTCAGAATAATCGTAGCCTTTTAAGGTGTAGCCTTTTTTTTCAAGAATCGGTTTAACCGCATTTTCAAAAAGCACAGTGTAAGGGCCTTGCGAACGGCTGTAGGTGAGCGTTTTTTTTGCAGAATCCGTATTTTTGCCAGGCTCAGCCTTTTTTGTGCAGCCCATCAATGCTGCTCCGGAAATAATTAAAGCTGTTAATAAAAATAATTTTGTAACTCTCATAAAAACCTCCTGTGAGTTGCATTTTTTTTGGGTGCTGCCTTCGCTTTGCTCAGGCCGGGTGTTCCACCGTTGCGCTTTCGCTCCAGCCGCTTCCTTCGCTCCGCTCAGTCCAGTGGCCGCCTCCGGCGCGGTTCCATACCCTAGCACTTTTTTGTTTTTTTACCTATTGACTAACTAGGTAAAAGCGATGTATAACAAATACATCAAACAAACCTAGTATGTCAATAGGTTATACGAAAAATATATGAAAAAATTTTTTTATTCATATAAGCGCATAAAGCGGAGTGTAAGATAAAAACAGCCGAAAATAACGTCTGTTTTTATTTTTACAAGTTTGCGTTGCAAACTTTATTGGAGGCAAAAAATGAACAATTTATCGTCAAAAGAAGATTCTGCAAAATCAGAAAACAATTCACCATCTTTTATAGAAGCAAAAAGCCTTTTGGAATATATGTGGGAGCAGCGCTGCTATTTTCATTCGCATCCGGAACTTGGCCTTAAAGAATTTGAAACCTGCAATAGAATCGAACAGGAACTTAAAGCTTTAGGTTTGTCTCCTTACAGGGTTGGCCAGACAAACGTAATTGCCGAAATTGACAGCGGCCGCCCTGGCAAAACCCTTTTTTTGAGGGCAGACATAGACGCTCTTCCTGTTCAGGAAGAGAATAATGTTCCATATAAAAGCCAAAATCCTGGAATTATGCACGCTTGCGGGCACGACGGCCATGCAGCTTATCTTCTTGGAACTGCAAGACTTTTGCTAAACCACAAGGCGGATTTTTCTGGAAAAGTTATTCTGTGCTTTCAGGCCGCGGAAGAAATTGGCAAAGGCGCGAGACAGATTATTGAAGCAGGCGTTTTGGACAAAGTTGACAGGACTTTTGGAATTCACTTTCAGGCAGGAATGGAAGTTGGAAAAATCGGAGTAAAAACCGGAGCGGACATGGCAAGCTGCGACCGGATAAAAATCAAAATTCACGGAAAAGCGGCCCATATTACAAGACCACAGGACGGAGTAGATTCTGTTTTTATTGCAAGTCTAACCGTTGCAAAACTTCATACTGTTGTTTCGAGAGTGATTTCGCCGGTTGAAGGGGCAATTTTGGGAATCGGTTCTATTCATTCTGGAACAACGTACAACATAATCGCCGGCGAAGCCGAAATTGAAGGAACAATCCGCACTTTTAGCGCGGAAAGCCGCAAAAAACTTGCAGAAAAGGTTGAAAAAATTGCAAAAAATACAGCAGAAGAATTTGGCGGCAGGGCAGAAGTCGAAATTGAAGACATTTGCGATCCTTGCACAAACCCAAAAGAGACAGCCGCGGAAGTTGTAGAATCGGCAAAAAAAATCACAGCGCCAGAAAATGTAATTACAGACTTGGAAAAGCGTTTTGGCTCAGATAATTTTGCAGATTATTCAAGAAAAGCTCCTGGAACATATGTCCATGTAGGCTCTTCCGACAGCGAAAAAAACAGCTGGCCGCATCACAACGAGCATTTCGACTTGGCAAAAGAAAGTCTGGCGTATGCCGCTGCCCTGGCATTGCAGTATTCGCTGGATTATCTGAATAAAAGTCTGTAAAAAAACGCATTTGACCGGTTGGTGTAGCAAAATGCGCTCAAAAAGCTTTTTACACGTTTATAAATTTACTTTATTTTTTATAGCCGTTTTGTTATAATTACTATAAATAGAAACGAAAGAATCTGCCGAATTTGCGCGGATTTTTGCGGAGGAAAATTTTATGGATATGCAGATGAACTTTGTTCGCAAGCTTCCAGTTCCGGCTGAATTAAAAAAACAGTTTCCGCTCGGAGAAGAAGTTGCAAAAATTAAAGAAGAACGCGATCAGATTATAAAAAATATTTTTGAAGGCAAGGACGGCCGCTTTTTGCTGATTATCGGTCCATGTTCTGCCGACAACGAAACTGCCGTTCTCGACTACATGAACCGCCTTGTAAAAGTTCAGGAAAAGGTTAAGGACAAGATTTTTATTATTCCGCGCGTATACACAAACAAGCCGCGCACAAAAGGAACTGGCTATAAAGGCATGCTGCATCAGCCTGACCCGACAAAAGGCGAGGATATGCTTGCAGGAATTATTGCAATCCGCGAAATGCACACACGCGTTGTAAAAGAAACTGGCTTTACATGCGCCGAAGAAATGCTCTATCCGGAAAATCACCGTTATCTTTCTGACTTGCTCGCTTACGTTGCAGTCGGCGCCCGTTCAGTCGAAGACCAGCTGCACAGAATTGTCGGAAGCGGCGTTGGAATTCCAGTCGGAATGAAAAACCCGACTTCGGGCGACATTTCCGTAATGATGAATTCAATCACAGCGGCTCAGGCGCATCAGAAATTCTTGTACCGTGGCTGGGAAGTAACGACAGACGGAAATCCCCTCGCGCATGCAATTTTGCGCGGATATGTAGATGCTTACGGCCGGGCTCATGCAAATTATCATTACGAAGATTTGCGCGCGCTGATTGACGCTTATGCCGAATCAAAGCTTCAAAATCCTGCCGTAATCGTAGACTGCAACCATTCAAATTCCGGCAAAAAATATCTCGAGCAGATAAGAATTTCAAAAGACGTAATTCACAGCTGCCATTCGTCTGAAGACATAAAAAAAATTGTAAAAGGACTTATGATTGAAAGTTATCTCGAAGACGGCGCGCAGGCAATTGGCGACGGAGTTTATGGAAAATCAATCACCGATCCTTGTCTTGGCTGGGAAAAAACCGAAAAACTGATCTACGACCTGGCAGATTATCTGTAATTTTTGTATTCTGGCAGGCTTTCCGTACTTCCGCGTCTTTGCGCTCCATCGTTTTGCAAAGCAAAACGACGCCTTCGGCGGTACTCCAATCCCTGCCGCAAAAATTGAATAAAAAATATTAGATTTTGTTAAAAAAAAGGTTAAAATTTTATACAAATGAAATTTTAACCTTTTTTTAATGTTATAATGTCATTATGAAATCTGTAAAAGAAATGTCGGTTGACCAAAAATTGGTTCAGCTTGCAAAAGAAATAATTGAGCTTACACCCGAAAAAGACGAGCTTCCGCTCAAAGTAATCGAAATTTTAATCAACGATGAAGAAGTGCAGGCGATTCAGGATTATGCAAATACTGTTTCGATTGTCCGGCTTGGCTTTAACGACCATGGGCCTGTTCATATGCGCACAGTTTGCCGCAACGCGCTCAAAATGCTTAAAATTCTCTATACTTGCGGCATAAAGACCAGCCTCGAAAATGAGAATGCCGGAAGTTTTTCTGACAGCGTAACGGCAGTTGTAATTGCAAGTTTTTTTCACGATTTTGGAATGACGATCGGCAGACAGGACCATGAGCTTTATTCAGGAATTCTTGCATTCAATATGATAGAAAGAATTTTAAAAACTGTGCTTCCAGAATCAAAAGACTTGAACCGACGGGTTATAATCCGTTCCATGGCTCTTGAAGGAATTCTTGGCCACATGGGAACAAGAAAAATTCATTCTATAGAAGCCGGCCTGATTCTTATTGCCGACGGTTGCGACATGACAAAGGGACGCGCGCGAATTCCTATGGAAATGAATTCAAAACCGTCTGTTGGCGATATTCACAAGTATTCTGCAAATTCGATCGAAAAAGTAAAAATTCTTCAAGGCAAAGAAAAGCCGATAAAAATCGAAGTGCACATGAGCGCTGACGTTGGATTTTTTCAAATTGAAGAAGTTCTTCTGCAAAAAATAAACAACAGTCCGGCAAAAAACCTTGTGGAGCTGTTTGCAAGCGTTGAAGGGCAGGACGAAAAGCAATATTTATAAATTTTAGTTAAAAAAACTACTTTTGTAGTTTTTTTTTGACAAAATGCCGAATTTTGTATTGCAAAAAACGGTTTGAAAATTTATCATAGGCTCATAGGCTCATAGGCTCATAGGCTCATAGGCTCATAGGCTCATAGGCTCATAGTATGTATTTTCAAGGAGTTTAGCATGCTTTTGGCCATTCTTGGCACGTTTGTATTATCTTTAGTCTTTTGTCCGTTAATTATTAGAATTTGCAGAAAATTAAGCCTTTATGATGAAGTTGATCCGCGCAAGATTCACACAGGAAATATTCCTCGTCTTGGCGGAATTGCAGTTTTTGCCTCTCTTTTAATTGTCTGGTTTTTTGTTCGTTTTGTTTTTAAAACTGTCGTGCTTAGTTTTTATTGGCCTTTATTCATAGGTTTTGGAATTATTCTTTTTTTTGGAATTTTGGACGACATTCTTAATATGCGCGCAAAATTGAAGTTTTTAATGCAGATTCTTGCGGCTTTAGTTGTGAGCGTAAGCCCTTATCACTTTACGACATTTTTGTACTGGAAATTTCCGCCTTTTGTCGGCGAAATACTTACTTTTTTCTGGATTGTTTCAATTGTAAATGCTTATAACCTGATTGACGGGATGGACTGTGTTTGTTCAGGAATTTCATTTTTTGCCTGTCTTTCAATAGGTTTTATGCTTTATAAGGCGCACAACGGCATGAGCCTTATTTATTTTATGCTCTGCGCGTCTTTGCTTGGCTTTATGTACTGGAACAAGCCGAACGCAAAAATATTTCTGGGCGATGGCGGAAGCCAATCTTTAGGATATTTGATCGCCGTTTCTCCGTTTTTCTTTTTTGACAATCCAAGGTTTAATTTCCGCGAAATTCCAATGATGGTTCTTATGTGCTCGATTCCTTTGACAGACGTAATTGCCGCAATCTGGAGACGTCTGCGTGAGCACAGAAAGATTTTTAGTCCTGACAGGGCGCATATTCATCACAAGCTTTTGAATATTGGCTTTTCAAAAAATGCGGCAATTTTGTTTTTGCTGTCGATTCAGGCAACTGTTACACTTGCAATTATTGTTTCATATTTTATGAAAGATCTTTCGGCAATTTGCCTTATATCATTTTGCTTGATTTTTATATGGGGAATATTTATTACCTTTCATTATTTAAATAGAGCGGTCAATCTCTCGCACAAAGGCAAGCTAGAGGACCATCCAATGGCAGAGCATTAAAGCGTCTTAAAAAAAATGAGTTTTTTTTTCGTAGCCCTAGGCGGAGCAGCAGGCGCTTGCGGCCGGTATGCCATTAGTCTTATTCCTGTCAAAACACAATTCCCGGTTCTGACGCTTGTTACAAATTTTTTAGGCGCAGTTCTCATTGGATTTGTTGTCGGAATAGCAGAAAACAAAAATGTTTCAAAAAACGCAATGCTTTTTCTAAAGACAGGAATTTGCGGCGGATTTACAACATTTTCAACATTCAGCCTCGAAGCCTATAACCTTTTTACGGCCAAAAATTGCGGAGTTGGCGGTTTGTATGTTTTTTTGAGCGTGGCAGGCTGTATAGCAGGGGTCTGGCTCGGAAAAAAAATCTGTTTTTAATTTAATTTAAAAAATCTCAGCGACATTCCTTGTCATTATCGTGTCTAGACCCGATAATCTATTGAAATTTTACACTAGATTGCCGTGTCGGGCACGGCAATGACAAATATATTAGCAGAGGAATAAGAGCTAAGCAGCTGTTTTTAGTGAAAACTAAAGTTTTAATCTTGCTTTTTATGGGAGAACAAAAATGGGAATTATTGCCGGATTTATATTTTTTTGCATCATTTTTTTTATAGTTTGCGCATATATCGGAGCACAAGGACAGCCGCCAAGGCGGCATCATAATTATGGACACGATTACTACGAAGATGAAGAAGATTTTGACGATGAACATTCAGATTATGCAGACTTTGAAATAAAGGCGGCAAAAGGAAAAAGAGATTATTTTTCTGACGATCCGGCTCAGGATTATTGCTCTTATTATTCTCAAGTTGCGGACAACGCGGATATGGGCGATCGAGATTCCATGGATGAGATAAAAGGGGAGTGGTGATTTTTAGCCTTTAAGGGCAAAACGTTTAAATTCTGCAAATGGGCGAGTGCAGTGTAAGGAAACCGGTTGTTTTTGCATTTGCAATTGAAGAATAGAAACTCAAGCTATACTCTTCTTACCCTTACTGCCTCAGAAAAAGCCTCCACACATTCAGCGCGCTCTCGGCTGTTCGGGTTCAGGCTTGTTACAACCGCAATGCAAAAAAGCGGCTCTTCCTCGCAGCTCTCTCCATCGTAGCCAAGATTGAAGCTGTCCGGCAGATAAAGCTCCAGCTTTTTGGGCGTGTTTGTGTACGGATTCGGTAGAGGAATCCATTCAGAACGGGGCGCATACACATTCTGCTCCATGCACGGAACAAGAAACACGCCGCATATCTCGCCGCCGACTTTAAGCCCGTTTCCTTTTATGCGGAGTGGCCGGTTCATATAAATCGTGTTTTCTTCCGCGCTTTCCGCCGCAAGGCTTTTGACTTCTGAAATATAGATTCTTGAATTCCGCAGTACAATCTGCGACGGCAGAATGTTCTTCAGAGCTTTTTCCGCTTCCTTTGACGGCGTAAACGCAAGCTTAAAATGCCTGGAGATTTCGCCCGCTGTCATAAACTGTTCAACGCTGCCTTCTACTGAAAAACCGAGCGTTCCAAGCCCCAGAAGGTCAACCGCAAGCCCATCCGAAAGAGCCTCTTTCGCAGTCTTTGACAAAATTTCCGCCGCATACAATAGAGTCTCCTCAGAAATAACAGTTCCGCCTCTTTTCGAGCGCGCAACGAGCTGCTCTGTAGAAACCGCATTATTTCTGATTTTCCCAACGCACTTTCCAATCCTGTTTCCGTCCTTGTCTTTCAAGTTCGACGGATAAACCGAGACAAAAACTCTTCCCTTTGGCTTTTCAAGCCCTAATTCCTCTTTCATGGCAATTTCTCCGCTGCAATTTCATTCAGTTTTCTAGTTTTATCAGTATAGCACTGATTAGCTAATCAAGATACTGCTGATTAGTTAATCATCATACCGCTGACAAGCTAATCAGCAGACTGATGATATGTTAATCATTGCTCCGCTTATTAACCTTATCAGCATATCACTTATTAAACTAATCAATATACCGCTGATTAGTCTAATCAGCGGTATATAACACAGAGGCGTTGCAGACAGTAACATAGAAATGTTTTAGCCGGCGTAAAGGAACAATCTGAGTTCATCCAATGGAAGCAAATCAAGCCGAAAAATATGCTAGACACTATGCCGTAAAACTGTAAAGCGCAACGCCTGTATTATAGAAAAGACACTGAATAAAAAACTGTCAATAGGCGCGGCCAAGCTTCAGCAAGACAGCAATATCCTATTTCTTTCTTCTGAGCGCCCTGATTTTTCCAAGGGGATAGAGCCTTGCATTGCAAACAGCGCTTTGCGTGTTTTTCTCAAGCGCGCACTCAAAAAATCCGAGAGCGCACAGAATCAGAAGAAGATTGTTGAACGCCGGAACAGAAACAAAATTATGCAGAAAATCTCCGCCTGAAAGCTCAAGTCGTTTTCCAAAACAGGCGGAAGTTTTTGACTTGCAAGAATTTGCAGTATTTTCTGATTCAATCTGGACAAAATAGCCAGCTCCTTCTGCTGGAATATAGAACTTTGGAATTTTACTGGCTATCTCGTCATAAAAAGAATTCTCGATTTTCTCAAAGCTCACAGGATTTTCAAAAAGCGGACTTTCAAGAAAGCCGCATACAGATTCAATTTGACTGATTTTCTCCTGCGTTGTCTTAGGCGAAAGCCAGTAGCGCGCGCTTAGGTTTAGATGCGGAACAAGAAAAGCCGCGTCAAAGCTGTTAGGAGCGTTTGCAATAACTTCAACAGCATCGCGGATTGTCGCAGCAGATTTCAGTTTTTCTTCTATTGTGTTATCCATTTTTTGAAGGGCGGGAGTGGATTTTATAATCTCACCAGCAGAAACTGGAGAAAAATTGTCTTCAGCGCAGACAGAAAGCTCGGCAAGATTTTTGTATTTGTCAAGAACGGAAAGGTGGGCGGCAATGTAGCGGCGAAAAACAGCCGGGCAAAAGACAAAGCCGTTTTTATAAATTGCGATATTCTCAAGAACATACTTCTGCTTCTTTTGAATGTCGTTCAGAATTTCAGACTTTTTGAGGCTCTTGTAGCTCGAATCGCTGATGTCTTCGTCAAGAATCCCGGATATTCTATAGGCGCGGCTGGCAGAAAGGACAGGATATTTCACAAGCAGAACCAGCAGATTTTTGCTGATTTGCGGAAGTCTCTCAAACCACATAAGAAACGCCTCCTGCATTGACAAAAGCCTGCTTGCGTATTTGTAGACTTCATCTTTTGGAAGCACAAGGTGGTCATTTTCCCTCGAAGTGTTAAAGACAAAACGCCTGAGACGGCGCTCGTTGAACCAAAGCGTGCGGCTTTTATAAAGGTCAAGAATTTCATTTGAGCAAATCGAGCTGTGCAGTAGAGATGAAAGACTGCTGTTTGAATATACCGGCATAGGAATATTATAGCATAGAAAACAGTAGTGCACAGTTAGATTATCGGGTCAAGCCCGATAATGACAGAAAGTCAAGGCCATAATGACAAGGGAGGCAAACCTGATAATGACAGAAAGTCAAACTCAATAATGACAGAAAAATCAAACACGAAAATGACAGTCCGCTTTATGTTGTTCTCTTGCTTGTCAAGTAGACAGAATAGGCATTACAAAAAGATATAAGATTTTTATCGAATTTTTTAGATTTACAAAGTTTGCTTTTATGATATATTATTGCGAACTGATTATTTTAATTGAGCAAAAAAATGAAAAGCATTGAAATGGATATGACCCAAGGTTCGCTTTTTAAAAAGATTTTTATCTTTAGCGTGCCTCTTGTAATTACAAATGTTCTCCAGATTTTATTTAATATGACGGATACGGCGGTTGTAGGACGTTTTGCCGGTTATCTGCCTCTGGGCTCTGTCGGTTCTACCGGACAAATGGTCTTTTTTTGTTCAGGAATTTTAACCGGACTTGGCGGCGGCGTAAACGTTCTGGCGGCAATCTGCGTCGGTCAAAAAAATTATAAAGATTTTGAAGTTACAGTAAGAGCGTCGGCCGTCGCATGTTTTTGCATTGGAATTTTGCTTTTGGTTGCCGGTGTATTTTCTGCCACAGGAATTCTCAATCTCTTAAACACCAAACCTGAACTCTTGCACGATGCGGCCGTTTATTTTAAGATTTATATGCTCTGTATGCCGGCAATGGCAATGTACAATTTTGGAAATGCCATTTTAAGCGCCCAGGGCGACACCCGCTCTCCCCTTCTCTATCTGATTGCCGCAGGAATTGTCAATGTTTTTCTCGATCTGCTGTTCGTAATTGTTTTTAAGCTTTCAGTCGTTGGAGTCGGCGTTGCAACCGTAATTGCGCAATACATTTCGTGTATTCTTACTTTACGGAAAATCTACAAAGTCCTGTTAAAAAATAATTTTGATTTTAAGTACAGACAGATTTCTAGTTACAAAATTTTACAGATAATCAAAATCGGTGTGCCAGCCGGCCTTCAAAACGCGATATTTGCAATTGCAAATCTTTTTATTGTTGCGGCTGTAAACTCTTTTGACGCCGCCATGGTTGCGGGAAACGCCGCTACAATGAATGGCGACAACCTCGTTTTTAACATTATGTCTGCATTTTATACTGCCGGCGCAACTTTTATCGGACAAAACCTCGGAGCGCACAAAAAAAAGCGAATCCTTAGTTCATATTTTATAAGCATGGGCTACGCAGCCATTGCAGGCTTTGTGCTTGGAGGTATTCTCTTTGTCTTTGGACAGGAATTTTTGTCGCTCTTTACAAAAGACCAGGCCGTTGTCGGCTACGCAATGCAAAAATTCAAAATTATGACTTTTAGCTTTGGAATTTCTGCCTTTATGGACGGAACAATTGCCGCAAGCCGTGGGCTTCGAAAAACTTTAGTGCCTTCAATAATGGTTTTTATCGGTTCTTGCGTTTTGCGCGTAATCTGGGTTTTCACGATTTTTGCACATTATAGAACAGTCGAAAGCCTCTTTTTGCTTTATCCGTTCAGCTGGGCGGCTACTGCGGTTTTTGAAATCGTTTACTTTGCAATCATTTACAAAAAAGAAACAGCCGACATGTAGACAGACAAAAAATTTGTTTTTGCAATGCTTTGACAGGAGTTTGAATTGAAAAAAGACGATTTGCTTTTGATAGTCGATATGCAGAATGTTTATGCCCGCGGCGGAAAATGGGAATGTCTTGACACAGAAGGAGCGGCTCAAAACCTTCAAAAAATAATTGACCGCGGACTAAAAAACGTAATTTTTACACGGTTTATAGCAAACGAAACTTCTCCAAAAGGCGTCTGGGCAGAATACAATAAAAAGTACAGCGATGTAAATTCCGACTTTTTTGCAAACCAAATGTTAAAAGAATTTGAGCCTTCCTTAAAAAAATTTCCTCTTTATACAAAAAGTGTCTATTCTTCGCTTGCAATCCCGGAAGTTTTAGAAGCCTGCAAAAAAGCAGGGCGCGTCATTATCGGCGGAGTTGTTGCCGAATGTTGCGTTTTATCCACTGTTTTTGCTTTAATTGACGAAGGAATTTACACAGTTTATTTGACAGACGGAGCAAGCGGACTAGACAAGCCAAAAGAAGACGCCGTCAAGCTGACATTATCCGGACTTTCTCCCTTGCACCTAAAAATGATGTCAACTCAGGAATATCTCAAGGAAAAGTAACAAAACAAAAAATGGGCAGCCCGGCAACAAGTTGCCGTCGGGCTTTGCGCAGTTCCGGCTTTCGCCTTCATTGCCGGCGACTTTGCCGCCGGCAACGCTGCGCGCTGCTCCAATCCCTGCCGCAAACTAAATTTTCTTAAAAAGATTTATCATTTCAAGAGCGCCCAGTGCGCAGTCATAGCCTTTATTTCCGGCTTTTGTGCCTGCACGTTCAATCGCCTGCTGAATCGTATCTGTTGTTAAAATTCCAAACATTACCGGCAAGCCTGTATTGAGAGAAACCTGGGCAATGCCTTTTGAAACTTCTGCGCAAACATAGTCGTAATGGCTCGTTGCTCCGCGGATTACCGCGCCAAGGCAGATTATTGCGTCATATTTTTTGCTTTCTGCAAGGTGTTTTGCCGCTACAGGAATTTCAAAACTTCCTGGAACCCAGCACAAGTCAATGTTTTCTTCTTTTACATCGTGGCGTAAAAGTCCGTCGCGCGCGCCTTCAATCAATTTGCTTACAATAAATTCATTAAAGCGGGCTGCAACAATCGCAATTTTTGGATTTCCTTCAGAAACCAGTTTTCCTTCTAAAATATTCATTTTGTTCTCCATAAAAAAATATGTTATTTAAACGGGCAATTCCCGCGTTAGGGGGGTGGAGCCATGCCAAAGGCAGTGCGCAAGCACCGCGCGTTTGGCGGCAAAGCCGTCAAAGGAACGCCCTTTTTTTGTATCAATTACAGAAAATGTCCCATCCGCACGCGTTTTGTTGTCAAATACTGAATATCCTGTGGCCTTGTCGGAACCGTCAAAGGAATACGCTCTGTAATTTCGATTCCTGTGTCTGCGCCGTTTATCTGGTTTATTTTGTCAGGATTGTTTGTCAAAAGGCGGATTTTTTTGATTCCAAGCTCCTTGAGCATCTGGATTCCGCAGTTATAATCGCGTGCGTCTGCCGGAAGTCCGAGAGCCAGATTTGCATCGACTGTGTCCATTCCGCGGTCTTGAAGCGCATACGCTTTTATTTTGTTTAAAAGCCCGATTCCGCGTCCTTCCTGACGGAGATACAAAAGAACTCCGCGGCCTTCTTCTGCAATTTTTTCCATTGCCGCAGAAAACTGATCGCCGCAGTCGCATTTTAAGGAGCCGAAAGTATCTCCTGTTAGACATTCGCTGTGAACGCGGCACAAAATGCTGTCTTTGCCGTTTACATTTCCCATTATGAGCGCGGCGTGCTCTGCCCCTGTGATTTTGTCTAAAAATCCGACGAGCTTAAAATTGCCCCATTTTGTCGGAAGCTTTGCTTCGGCAACTTTTTCCACGATTTTTTCGTGAGTTTTTCTGTATTTTATGAGCTGTTCAATCGTAACAAGCTTTAGATTCCATTCCGCTGCCATTTTTTTGAGCTCTGAAAGACGCGCCATGTGTCCGTCGCCGCTCATAATTTCGCAGCAAAGTCCTGCCTGTGTCAAACCAGCAAGCCTGCAAAAATCAACTGTTGCTTCTGTGTGTCCTGTCCGTTCAAAAACTCCGCCTTCCTTTGCAACAAGCGGAAACATATGGCCTGGACGGCGGAAATCATCAGGCTTTGAAGTTTTGTCGGCAACTGCCATTGCTGTAATAGAACGGTCAAAAGCGCTGATTCCTGTCGAAGTGTTTATATGGTCGATACTGACGGTGAATGCGGTTTCGTGGTTGTCCGTATTGTCCGCAACCATCTGCCCAAAACCAAGATTTTTTGCAATCTGACGGCTTATTGGCATACAGATAAGGCCTTTTGCCTTTGACGCCATAAAATTTAAAATTTCCGGAGTTGCAAATTCGGCGGCACAAATTAAATCGCCTTCGTTTTCGCGGTCTTCGGCATCCGTAACCATAATCATTTTGCCGGCCTTTAAGTCTGCCAGAGCGTCTTCTATTTTATTGATTCCTTCTGTCATTTTTTTCTCCTGTAAAAAGTCAAGCTTAATGAAAACTCGTAAAACTTGTCATAAAATTTTCGAGCGATTTTTCTTCATTGTCTGCGTTTTTAGAATTTTTATAATTTACAAAATGCTCAATATATTTTCCTACAAGATCACATTCAATATTCACGTAAGAGCCGTTTTGCATTTTGCTTAAAGTTGTGTTTTTCCATGTATGCGGAATTACGGCAACGCTAAAAACAGTCTCGCTTTCTCCGTAATTTACGCTTGCAACAGTCAGGCTTATTCCATCAACACAAACTGAACCTTTTTCGATTATGAATTTTCCAATTTCCGCCGAAACCGCAATTTTTATGTTTACGGCGTTTTGCTCGTTTTGAGAAGAAAGAAAGATTCCTGTTCCGTCAATGTGTCCGCTTACAATATGTCCTCCAAAACGTCCGTCTGCCTTCATTGCGCGTTCAAGATTTACTTCGCAGCCTGATTTTAAGCTGCCGAGGCTTGTCCGTCTAAAACTTTCTGGAGTAACGTCGGCTGTAAAACTGTCCGAGTTTTTTGAAGCTACTGTCAGACAAGTTCCGTTTACGGCAACGCTTTCGCCCAAAACCAAACAACTGGCAAAAGAACATTTTATGTTCAAAATAAGAGAAGAAGAGCTTTTTAAGATTGAATTGACTGTTCCTTTTTCTTCAACAATTCCTGTAAACATTTTGATTCTTGCCCTTTTTTTTAATTTTCCAGAACATATTTAAGAAGAATATCTTCTCCAAAAGCTTCAATTTGCGGTTTTCCGAGATTTATACATTCTGACGGAAGCTCAATTCCCTTCCCTTTTACCGGGTTAAAAATCGTGTGCCCGTCGTTTCCAAAAATTTTTGGCGCAATGTAAACCTGCAATTCCTGAACAAGTCCTTTTTCTTCAAAGAAAAAACTTCCGTTCAAGGTTCCGCCGCTTTCTACCAAAACGGAATCTATTCCCATTTCTCCCAAAATCTTAAGCTGGCTGTAAAGAAGCGAATGATTTTTTTCTGTTTTTGCAGACAAGACTTTTACGCCACGGCTTTCCAGAACATCTTTTTTTATAAGCTCAGTTTTGGTCAGTTCAGGCTTGCAAAAAACAATTACTGGAATTTCTTTTGCTGTCTGAACCAAAGCGCTTTCCGGATTAAGCTTTAAATGGCTGTCTAAAACCACGCGAACCGGCTGTCTGTGCTCCAGACCGTCGTCAAGGCGGACATTGAGCATTGGATTGTCTTTTTTTGCTGTTCCGATTCCTGTCAAAACCGCCATTACATTTGCGCGGGTCTTGTGCACATTTTTGCGCGCCAACGGGCCTGTAATCCAGCGGCTTTCGGCTTTTGAAGTTGCCGTCTGCCCGTCTGCCGTCATTGCGTATTTTAAGATTACATAAGGCATCTTGTTTTTTATGTAATGAAAAAATACCGGATTCAATTTATCACATTCATTTTTTAAAAAACCAGATACAACTTTAATTCCGGCTGTTTCGAGAATTTTTTTGCCTTTGCCGTTTACAAGAGGATTTGGGTCGCTGCTGCCATAAATTACTTCCGAAATTCCGCTTTCGATAATGGCCTGAGTACAAGGAGGCTGTCTTCCAGTATGGCAACAAGGCTCAAGAGTTACATAAATTGAAGCGCCGCGGACATCGACTTTTTTTTCGGCGGCATTTTTTAGAGCGTCGCGTTCGGCATGCAGACTACCGAGTTTATGATGCCATCCTTCTGCAATAATTTTGCCGTTTTTTACAATCACTGCGCCGACAAGCGGATTGGGATTTGTAAAACCACGGCCTTTTTCTGCAAGAGCAATGGCGCTTTTCATACATTCTTCTTTCATTAAAACAGTTTTATATCAAACTAAATTATAATTCAAGAGCTTAAATCAATTTTTCAGCAAATTTTTCGAGCTGTTTTTCAACTTCCTCATTTACGGCTATTTTTATCGTAACCTTTTCTTCCAAAATTTTTATTTCTTTTAACGGCTCAAGCAGTTTTGCCATAGCTTTTGCTGCAAGCGGCGCCCAGGAACAATTTTCGATAAAAGCAACTGTTCTGTTTTGAAAGTTCCGCTCCGCAAGGTGAGAAATAAATTCGCGCATTTTAGGAAAAACTTCTCCATTGTAAGTTGTCGAAGCCAAAACAAGTTTTTTATAGCGGAAAGCGTCGGCTACACATTCAAAAATGTCATTTCGCGCAAGGTCTTTTATCAAGACATTCTTGCAGCCTTTTTCTCTTAAAATTTCTGCAAGTCTTTCGGCTGCCTGCTTTGTATTTCCGTAGACAGAAGTATAAGCGATAAAAATTCCGTCTGTTTCCGCTTCGTATTTTGACCATGTATCATAATACTTAATATATTTTTCCAGATTTGAATCAAGAACAGGCCCGTGCAAAGGGCAAATTTTTTGGATTTCAAGATTTGCCGCCTTTTTAAGAACTGCCTGCACATTCGCACCAAATTTCCCGACAATTCCAAAATAATAACGTCTGGCTTCGTCCGTCCAGTCAAGAGAAGAATCCAAAGCTCCGAATTTTCCAAATCCGTCCGCGCTAAAGAGAATTTTTTCTGTGCTTTCGTAAGTGAACATAACTTCCGGCCAATGCACATTCGGAGCGGCAATAAAATTCAAGACATGCTTTCCAAGCTCAACTTTGGAGCCTTCCGAAACTACAATCTGCCGTTCAGAAAAATCCGTGCCGAACATATTTTTCATCATCGAGAACGCCATTTTTGAAGAAACAATTTTTGAATCCGGATATTTTTTCATAAAAGCGGCAATGTTCGCAGAATGATCCATTTCCATGTGCTGCACAACCAAAAAATCCGGCTTTTTGCCAGCCAACGCGTTTTCGATATTCTTAAGCCATTCTTCTCCAAAATTTCTATCAACGCTGTCCATAACGGCAATTTTTTCATCAAGGATAAGATAGGAATTATAAGACATTCCCTCAGGAACAGGAAACTGTCCTTCAAACAAATCGATTTTGTGGTCATTAACACCAACAAACTTAACCGAATCCGAAATTTTCATATCTTTCATGGCACTGCCTCCTATAAAAAACGTGTCAAAACTTTAGAGCAAAACTTCGCTTATAACCTTCCCCGACAATTTTTTTACAGTATCTTTGCTAGCATCAATATCTGTTCCGATTTTCTGGCCAGTTTTAGCGGCAATACTGCAAAAATCATTTTTAAAATCTTCCAGATGAACCGTGTCTGTCAATTGCAGCAAAAGCGAAATAAAAAACATAACAATATAAAGAGCGCCGTAAATTCCCATCGCCTCGCTTATTTCCGTTATATGCGAAATTCCAATAATTACTAGAATAATCCACAAAAATCCGGAAATCGACCTTGCCCCGATCCAAGAAAGAAGAATTATGAGCAAAAGACAAGTCTGGCTGTTTATGTTCAAAACCGGCACATTCCAAACCTCGTTCCCGACAAACATCGAACAAAGCCCGGAAATTGCCCAAATATTTACAATCGCCTGCACAACCGAAAAAAACACCTGTTCCGCCGAGTCTTTCTTAAAAAAATTATATCTCAAAAGATAAGAAGCATAAATAAAAACCGCCGCAATCGCAGTCAGCATTGTCGCCTGCACAGAAACATCTTTTTCGATTTTATGCGTAAAAAACCAAAAATAAGTTTTAGAAACTTCGCTTTTAAAAGTAAGAAACGAAATTATAACCGGCACAAGCATCAAAAAAACGCCTGCAATTTCCATCCATCGCTTGCCTTTCTGCGCCGACGACAAATTCTTTCCGACGAGCTTTTCAAAAAAAGCCGGCTCGCCAAATTTCCTATGCCGGTACGTATCCATCGCAATAAAACCAGTCAAAATCAAAAAAAGAACAATTCCAAAACCAGCCATAAAACACAAAGGCCGCCTCAAATCCTGTATTTGCTTTTGTTTTAGAATATTTTCCTGAACAGTCTTGTCGTAATGAACCAGCCAATCTCGTTCAGTTCGGTTTTGTTTTTTAAACTCAATTACAAGATTTTCCGTTTTTCTTTCTATATAAATGTCGTCCCTCAAAAATAAATCGCCGTTTTCGCTCTTAAAAAGAATTCTGTATTTAACTCCGGTTTTTAACTGCCATTCTTTTTCGCAAGCAATGCTCTTTTCGTCAAATTCTTCGCCGTAAAACTCTGCCCTGCGCTGCATTTTTCTTAACGTTCTTTCAAATTTTGACACTGGCAAAAGATTTACACTCTGCTGAACCGGAGGCTTTTCGCCTTCGATTACAAAAATTGACGTTATTATAGAATTTGTGCCGTTTCTTAAAATCACATCGCTTGCCGCGCTCAAAAAACACAGACTAAAAACAGCAGACCAGCAAAAACAAAAAAATCTTTTCATTCAAACTCCAAAAACCATACATTAAATAATAACCGCGGTTTCAAAAATCATCAAATACAAACTTGCATGAAGTTCGCTCAATGCAAACAATCTATTTAAACAACCTTTTTTTTCTGTTATTCTAATAGTCCAATTAAAAAGAACAGGAGTTTACAATGAACTTTGAAAATACACAGGTCTGGGGTTTTGAGCACGCAATCCGCGGAATGAGAAATCCCAAAAACAGCTGGGCAAAATCTGACAGCACTTTTAACGGGATTCTGGCAAATATCGGTTCTGCCGACCTAAAACTTATGCAGACACTCATAAAAAGCGGCTCAGAACATCGAAAATTTTTGCGCCAGATTTTTGTTTCTGTAGATATTACCGCTCCAATGTACTGGTGGAGCGAATTTGACACTTACAAAGTTTCGACAGTTGCAAATTCAACAAGCAAAATGCACAAGCTCGCCTCAACGCCAATCACTTTTGACTGTTTTGAACACGATGATTTTATAAACACCGATTGCGGTTCAACCTTCAAAGACGCTCAATCTGCCTGGCAGTCTTTTATTGAAGTTCTCGAATCCCTAAGAAACAAATTCAATGAAACAAAAGAAAAAAAATACTGGAAAGAACTGATCCGCCTTCTTCCGGAAAGCTGGCTTCAAAAACGCACAGTAACAATGAATTACGAAAATCTTCTCGGAATGTGCTCGAACGGACAGAGACGGCATCACAAACTAAACGAATGGTCGGGCGAAGACAATCCCGCCCTTAAGAATTTCATTTCCTGGGCAAAAACACTTCCATACGCGCAGGAACTGCTCTTCCAAAAAACAAGAATGGAAGAACTTGCCGAAGAAAACGTAGGATTAAAATCGGCCTTAAAAAAACTTGAAGCCAATTCTTAAAAAAAACCGGTTTGAAAAATTTCAAACCGGTTTTTTGTTTTAATTTATTACTCCAGTCACTGCAAGAACAGAAATACTTGTCGAAACTGCCGACAAAATCGTTGTTATTACAGGAGCGTATTGATTAAAATAATACAGTCCGCTGTTTGCTTTTGCGTCTATTGTCATTTCCGGCAAAATAAATTCAGTCTTTTTATGTTTTTTTCCGTTAATGTCGGTTATTGTTACTGCGTCCATTTTATTCTTTTCTTTTATAAATCCACCGGCAAGCCCAACATAGTAATCCCAGGTTCTGTCAGGAATATAAGGATAACGTCCAGGAGAATAAACTGCGCCGGAAACCGTCACAAAGAACTGTTTAAAAGGCACAATAAGGCGGTCATTGTATTTAATTTCAATCTTACTGTAATAAGTTGCATCGTAAAGCATTTTTGAAAGATCAACAGGAATAGTTTCTGATCCACGCAAAATATAAGCGTTTTCCAAATCCGAAACATTCGTAAACATATTTTTATTGTTTCTTACAAAAAACGCATAATCTTCGCCATTGTTAAATCGCATGGCAACTTTTGTAGAAGCGACAAGATTGGTATTGGTATTGGTATTGGTATTGGTATTGGTAACCGCGCCTTCAACAAAAAGCACAGGCTTTAAATCTTCAAAAGTAGAAACTGTAACTTCATCATAGCAAATAAGTTTAAAATCGTCTATATAAGACTGTTCGTTCAAATACAATTTTTCACCAGAATCATGCTTTCCTGTAACAGAGCGATAAAGTTCAATTCTCGAAAGATCGGCCAAAGATTTTAAACCATTACCATAATAATCGATAAGTTTTTTTAAGTTTTCTCCATCAAGAAGTTCATAAACTCCAGGACGTTCAACAGCCCCATTCAAGGCAACACGGCGACTAATTCTGTTTACGACGATTTTGTCGCCAGGACGCAAATAAGGATTCTGCGATAAATCGCCTTTTCTGTCAGCGAGAAATAAATCATAAGTTTTTTCTTCGCCACTTTCTGAAATAATTTTTATATTTCTTGAAGACGAATAATCCGTAAAACTTTCTTTTATAAAAGTAGAAAGCCTTGTCAAAGCCCAGGCATTTTTCTGAACAGTCTTAACAACTTCGCCCGTAATTGTCACGCGAAAAGTTGCCGGAGAAGTAAGAACAAACTGAACTCCGCCCATCGGATAGTTTTTCTGAACAATTCCAGTAACCATGTTTTTTAACTGAAGATATGTAAGATTTTTGCAGTCAATTACACCGAGGTTAGCAATGCGGATTTTGTAAGTCGAGTCCACAGGAATTGAATAAGCAACTGAAGTTTCTCCAGCAGCAAAAGACAGGGTATAAACGTCACCGGCAGTTACAGGATACGAACTTTCCGACATTGCAAGCTGTGCGTCAGGAGTGTCATTTGCCTGATGTCCAATTTTCGACTTTGAATCAACAGATGGTATTAACAAATTTTCATCTTGTGCAAAAGCAAAATCAGAAGCCAACAATAAAACTATGATACCAAGTTTTATAAAATTTCGTAAAATTTTCATATTTAAACACTCTCTTTTTTTGTCTTTAAATTAAGTTTTTTCTGAGCCTCAGGATCATTTTTTATGTTCTGCCAGGCATTCAATGCAAAAGCCGCAAAAACCGAAATAAAAAATGCCGCAAAAGTAATGATTATGCAAAGTTTTCCGCGGCTAGGCTTGCTCTTCATATCAGGAATTTCCGGACGCTCAAGAATTTGAAAAACAGGCTGTTCACTTTGCATTTTTACTTTCAAAAGTTCATACTGAGTTTTTAACTGTTCATAAACTTTCTGCTGCGCGCTTAATTCCATTTGAATTCTTGCAGTTTCGATTGAAACATTCGGACCGCCCCAAACAGAAACGCCTTTATTTACAGACGCGCCCAAATTCTGAGCCTCTTTTTCAAGCTTTAAGATTTCTTTGTACGTTGCGTCGATATTTGCTTCAAGATTCTTTTTTTCAATCCGGTTAGAATCAAGTCCAAGTTCATCAAAGCGGTTTTGCATCCAGTCAACGGCAAAATTTACAACATCTCTTGCAAAAACAGGATCAATGTCTGTAAAACCTATTGTAAAAACGCTGCTTTCCTCATCATAAGTAGAAACAAGCGTCTTTTTTAAAGCCTTTCTAGTGCTCGTAACAGGAAATTTTTCAATCTTATAACGCTCAGTCAAATTGAATTTTTTATTAACTGCGTCCAAATATTCATTTGAAGTGCTTAAATAATTTGCAAGCGAGCTGCGGGAAGAGCCGCCGCTGCCAACGCTAACGCCTGCTAAACTTGCAAGCGAGGAAAGAGAGCCGGACAAAGAGCCTGAGCTAGAATCTTCTTTTATGAGCATGTGAGCCTGAGGCGTAAACTGGTTTGGAAGAGGAGATTTTTCTGGCGGCAATTTTAAAGAGATTATAGAAAAAACTACTGCTCCAATTATTGCAAGTCCCGTAACTGCAATAATCATAAATTTATAATGAAGAAGAACTGCAATTAAATCCAAAAGCGAAATTTCATCGTCATTCTGCTCCGCAGTCTGTGAAGCAGTTTCTATATTTTGCGAATTTTCCATTTTGACAGTATAAAAAAATAAATACCTTAATTCAATACACTGTTGCAATATGAATAATCATGCTTTCTATCGGTTGTTTTATTGCGGAAGGAATTTTCTCAAGACTGTCAATTATTTTTCGGTTCTTTTTATAAAATTCAATATATTGATTTTTATCTTCTATTTTTTGCAAAAAAGAATTGTCATTCTGTTCCGTTTGAGTTTTTTCTTTTTTTAAAAAGCGCTCCGTTGCCGGACGAATTTCTAAATCTTTTTCGTCAATCAGATATTCGAGAGGAACTTCCAGAACTTTTGCAATTTTTAACGCTGTGTCTACTCTTGGCATACTTTCGCGTTCAATACCAAGACCAATTCCCTGATAAGCAATATTTGCGCGAAAAGCTAATTCTTTGCGGGAAATCCCTTTATATTCTATTTCCCTCTCAACGTTTTGCCAAAAACTCATTGTCGCATTTTACTACTTTAGTAGTTTTTTGAAGTTGATTTTCTACAGATGATACATTAAACTACTACAGTAGTTTTTTCTTAAAGAGGGAGCGCAGCCGTGCATTTTTTTAAAACATCTATTGTAACTTCTTTTTTTCTTGCTTTTATTCCTTGCTTTGTTTTTTCACAGACACAAGTTGCAAATTCAGCCGGGGCTTCAGACTCGGTAAAAGAAGAAAAATCTCTTTTTCAGGCAAATGCGCAGCTTGCCATGTCGAGCGCAGATTATCAGGTTACGGCAGGCGACACTTATGCCCTTGCCTTTTACTCAAACGGAACGTCAGTTTCTTACACAATTACAGTAGATTCATCTTATAAAATCCGAATCGCAAATTTGGGCTCTCTAAACTGTGCGGGACTTTCTTTCTTGCAGCTTAAGCAAAACATCGAAAACCTCGTAATGAAAAACTATCCGCTCAGTGTCGTAACCTTTGTTATGCTCCAGCCAGGCATCTTTAAAGTCGTAATAAAAGGCGAAGTTTCCGCTGTTCACGAAGAAAATGCCTGGGCTTTGACAAGGCTTTCTGCAATTGCCGCCAAAGCAGGACTTACAGAACAATCCTCAACCCGAAACATAAAAATAACAAGCCAAAATGGCAAATCAAAAATCTGTGATTTATTTAAGGCAAGGCGCAACGGCGATTTTTCGCAAGATCCATATTTGCGTCCAGGCGACACAATCGAATTTTTCCGGCGCAACCGCAAAGTTTCAATCTCCGGCGCAGTAGAACGCGAAGGCACTTATGAACTTTTGGCAAACGAAAATCTTAGCGATTTAATCAGTTCCTATGCCCATGGCACAACAAAAACCGCAAATCTCACAAAAATCCGCCTTATCCGCATAAGCGAAGAAGACGAAAAAATACAAAAAATCACATATCTTGCAAAATCAGACATAGACAAAAATTATATTCTCAACGACAAAGATTCTGTCTATATTTCTGATTGGCACGAAGAACAGCCGTTTATCGAATTAAAGGGAATTATAAAAAATCCGCAGACTGGCGAAACCACAAATAACGCTTACAATGCCGCTTCTTACAATACATATAGAACAAAAATTCAATTTTTTGCCGACGAAAACTATTCTTCGTTGATTTACCGAATTCGAGATGCATTTACTGTTTTTTCAGACTTAAAAAATGCATACGTTCAGCGCGAAGACCAGAAAATCGCAATCGAAGCGCAAAAAATATTGGACGACCCTCAGTTTATAAGTCCATATTTAGTTCAAAAAGGCGATGAGCTTGTTATTCCGTACAAGAAGATGTTTGACAGCAATTCATCAGGTCTTGATTTTTAGAATTTATAGCGAAGAAAAAGCTGTCCTTCTCTGCGCCACTGCCCTTTCTCTTAAAGTTTTGCCTCAAAGTCTTCCAGAATTTTTTCAGAATTTTCATTTATAGTTTTGGCGATTTTTTCTATTTTAAGCCCAAGAACTTCTGCAATATCTTTGTAAATTCTCTTTATTAAAAAAACCGAACTGTCTGTTCCGCCAAGCCACCTTTCAGAATCAGGATTGTCGGTTTCTGCCAAAATCAAATTCAGCGGAGTTTGCTCCAAAAGTTTTTGAATATGCTTTGAGCGTATAGTTTCGCAGCCAAAAGTCTGCATATAATTTCGACTGACAAATTCCTTATAGATTTCTTCCGGGCCGTCATACCAATGAATAACCGGCTTTGCAAAAGGATATTCTTCCAAAATTCTACAGATTTTTTCTTCGGCGTCCTTTGTATGAATCACGCAATATTTTTTTTCCTGATTGCAGTGTTCAAGAAAAAATCTCAAGACTTCTTCCTGCGCCACAGGCGCCGCTTCTTTGTACCAGCAAAAATCCATTCCGATTTCGCCAATAATATGAGATTCTTTTAAAAATTTCTCGTATTCACAAAGCTTTTCTTTTTCTAAAAGCACTTTTTCCGGATGAATTCCCAAGGTTGCAATTATATTTGCCTTAAAACCCAAGGCTTTGGCTTTTTGAGCAATCTGGCAATTTTTTTTATAAGAATCAAGGTCTACCGAAGCCGCAACAATTGTTCCGCAATAAGAAGGAAGCTGTTCAAAAAGTTCGTTTTGGTTTTTGTATAAATCCAGGTGCGTATGAAAATCAACAAACTGCATAAAATCAATAAAAATAGCATTTTTGGAAATTTTTTTTCAAGTTGATAAAATTTTATTTAGCCCAATCTCCGAGTTTTATAGTTTAATGTCATCAAGAGATTCCCTTGTCAAGCAAGGGAATGACATAAAGCGGACTGTCGTTATCAGGCTTGTCATTTTGTCATTATCATGCTAGCTACCTTGTCATTATCGGGCTTGACCCGACAATCTCTAAAAAAACTACACTAGATTGCCGTGTCAGCACGGAAACAACTCATAGATAACTGTTCTTTTTTAAATTCGAAATCCGGACTATTTATAAAAAAAGCTGGCAGTTTTTAAAACCGCCAGCCTCGTTCTGACCTTATTTATCGGTCATTTTTTGTTAATTTGTAATTTGTTTTTATTTTAAAGGAGCTGGATACTGAACATCGGCAGCGGCTTCTTCAAATGGCCATACTGTTGCCCATTCTCCGTTCTGAATCTGAGCAATAGCAACTGTCGCAGGAATGTTATTGTGATGATGTTTTACACCGTCGATAACTTCATCTCCAAACTTGATTTCGTTATATGGAAGAATGATTTTTGGACCATTTGGGAACTGTCCAACGATATGCATACTTGCGAGAGCGTCGCGAACTTTTGTTCCGTCTGTTGAACCCGCCTGTTCAAATGCTGTTTTCAAAATCCAGATTGCAGTAAATGATTCGGCAGAATGTCCGTTCATATCTACGCCATATTTTGCCTTGAATTTATCATTGATTTCTTTTCCTTTCGGGAAGTCAGCAGAAAATTCAACTACAGAAGCGATTCCGTTTGAAATTCCAGGTGTCGCAGGAATAAATGAAGGATCAGCAAATCCGTTTGCTTTTGCAACAATTACAGGCGGATGAGCGTTCTGTTCTGTAAGTGTTTTTGTAAAGAGAATTGCATCTGCAATGTAAGATTCACAAAGAACTGCATCTGGCTTAGCGTTGCGGATTTTCAAAACTTCAGATGTCAAATCTGTTGTTCCGCCCGAATACTGAACTTCTGCTACAATGTTAAATCCGTATTTTGGAGCGAGAATTCTTGAACAACGGATAAGTTCCTGTCCAATGTTTGAGTTATCTGCAAAAATTGCAATGTTCTTCATAGGAACGCCTTTTTTATCTTCCAAATCTTTGAGGTAAAGATACTGGTCTTCTACATAGTCTGTGTTTGTAGGACACATACGGAAGAAATATTCGAGTCCCTGGCTAGAAAGGTTGTCTACTGTCGAAATTGCAGTAATTTCTGGAATTTTATACTGTTCACAAACCTGAGCCGCAATTGCTGTAATTGTTGACTGGTGGCAACCAAGAATTGCATTAACTTTATCCTGAGTTACAAGGCGTTCAGCAACAGAACGGCCAACTTTTGGGTCACCCTGAGTATCGCCACGGACAATTTCGATTTTGCGTCCATTTACACCGCCCTGAGCGTTAATCATATCAACAGCAAAATCAACACCGCGCATAATATTGTTTCCAATTGCCGCCTTATCTCCAGAAAGCGCGTACATTGCGCCAATTTTGATTGTCTGTGCTTCAGCAGATTTTTTTTCACAACCAACTGTAAACACAGCCGCTGCAATAAGAGCAGCTCCTGTCAAAACTTTTGTAATTTTTTTCATAAAAGAGTCCTCCTTCTTCAACTCGTTTACAATATTCTTATGTTAAAGGTCTTTAACCTTAAATGCCAAGATATGCTTTTTTTACATGCTCATTTTTTTCGAGCTCTTCTGCCGTCTGCTCCAAAACAACATGACCGTTTTCGATTACATAGCCGTAATCAGAAACAGCAAGCGCTTTTGTAATATCCTGCTCGACAAGCAAAATACCGATATTTTTTTCTCTGGCAAGATGAACTGCAATTTCCAGAATATCATCAACAATATTTGGAGCAAGACCAAGCGACGGCTCGTCCAAAATCAAAAGCTTTGGAAGACCGGCCAACGCGCGCGCAACTGCAACCATCTGCTGTTCACCGCCAGAAAGAGTTCCTGTAATCTGCTTGCGGCGTTCCTTCAGTTTTGGAAACGCTTCGTAAACAAATTCTTCAGTTTCGGCAAATTTTGCCTTTGCTTCCTTGCTGTATGCGCCCATTTCCAGATTTTCGTAAACCGTCATTCCGGTAAAAAGCTGCCTTCCTTCCGGAACCTGAATAATTCCCTGATCCAAAATAAAACGGCTAGAACGGTCAGCAAGCTCTTCTCCGTTAAAAATAACAGAACCGCTGCTTGCCTTTACCATTCCGGTAATTGTGCGGACAGTCGTTGTCTTTCCAGCGCCATTTGAACCAAGCACAGCAACAACCTGTCCGTCCTTTACTTCAAGAGAAATGTTCCACAAAACCTGAACTTTGCCGTATCCGGCACAAAGATTATTAACTTTAAGCATAAACTATTTTCCCTTTTTTCCAAGATAAACTTCAATTACATACGGATCATTCATTACCTGCAAAGGCGTACCTTCGGCAATTTTTTCTCCATGGTGCAAAACAATAACTTTTTCGCAAAGATTTACGACAGCTTTCATAATATGCTCAATCAAAAACACAGTTATTCCGCTTTCGTTAATTTTGTGAATCAGCTCAATCGCCTGATCAGTTTCGGCAGGGTTCAAACCGGCCATAACCTCGTCCAAAAAAAGCATTTCCGGTCTTGTTGCCAGGGCACGCGCCATTTCCAGACGTTTTTGGTCTGGAGTTCCCATTTCTCCGGCAATTGCATTGCGCTTTGAATAAAGGCCTGTAAATTCCAAGACTTCTTCCGCAATATCTTTAGCTTCCGCCAAATTTTTTGCCTTGTCTTTTCCAAAAAAAGCGCTCGGCACAATGTTGTCCAAAACAGAAAGCGTCGAAAGAGGCTTCATAATCTGGAAAGTTCTTGCAATTCCCATATCAGTATAGTTAAAAGGCTTGCAATCGGTAATATCCCGCCCTTTGTAAAAAATATGTCCTTCTGACGGCGGATAATATCCGCAAATCATATTAAAAGTTGTTGATTTTCCGGCGCCGTTCGGGCCAATCATTCCAGTAATTTTGCCTTCTTCGATTTCGAGGGAAAGATCATTTACTGCACGAAGACCACGGAAGTTTTTTGAAATATGTTCTACTTTGATAATTGGTGTATCGCTCATTTGCTGCTCCTTAGAAGTGATAAAACGCACAAACGCACTTTTATCACGCTTCCTCCCCTGCTTTTTTTCCAAAAATCTTAACATCAATCCATTCTTTTACTCTGCTCTTCGAATACCAGCCCAAAATTCCAACCGGCCTAAAGCGAATAATACAAAGCAAGGTAATTGCATAAAGAATAAGGTTGATTCCCGGCAAAATACCGCCAAATTTATTTCTGAGCCATTCACTCAAAGTAAGAAGAATAATTCCGCCAACAAGCGGACCTTCAACAAAAGCAGCGCCGCCGATTACCGCAGGAAGAATAAATTCTGTAGAGAAAGACTGAAGCATAAGGTCGCAGTCAATATAACGGTTGTAATTTGCATAAAAACAGCCAACCATTGCGGCAATCATAGCGGAAATTACAAGCGCAATAACTTTATATTTCATTGGGTTTATACCAA
>ERZ808275.128-NODE-128-length-43964-cov-4.525336_pt1 | contig 43964 bp, 41 predicted proteins | sample MGYA00520894_ERZ808275 | MGnify/ENA primary metagenome ERZ808275 (study PRJEB31516, sample SAMN03275598) | gut metagenome | biome: mammalia-associated habitat; material: feces | host: Papio cynocephalus | place: Kenya | collected 2012-08-03 ... | reverse complement strand
CACAAAGAAAATTATTGTTAATATAGTGAAAAATATAAAACTTGCAGTTAAAAATGTATTGAATAATTTTTCTGCAACCTCTGGAGGTTTTTCTTTCAAATTTGGTACAATTTTTGTAAATACAGCAACGGTTGCACTGTGAAACGGTCCGCCAATTCCGCCTAAAAGAATTACAGCAAGGGCTGGAATTTGATATGCGTAAAAATATGCGTCAGAAACAACTGATGCACCATAATAGTTTGCGATAATTACATCTCGTAAAAAGCCTACGAGTTTGCTTATTACTGTAACTACGGCGATAAGCCATGCCGCTTTTAAGATAGTTGTTGTTTTTCCTTCGTTAGAAGCCGAACTTGTCTGCATTTGGGTTTACCGTTTCTATATATAATCTTGCTGCCTTCATTGAGCCTTCATCTAAAGGATAGCAAAAAGTAATTACATTTTCACCTTTTTTTACTAAATATGAAATATCAATTTTAATGGGTGTTCTGAAATTTGAAATTCCTTGAGTTAGTGGAATTGAAGTTTCTTTGCCGTTTATAATTAAGTTTATTTTTGACAAATTAAACTTATTGTCTATAACTAAATTGGCTGTTTTGTGTTCTAAATATACTTTTTGAGTCACTTTTTGTTGTGTTTGGTATGATGAAATAATTACAGGTATTGTGGTTAAAGAAATTCCTGTATAATAGTGTTTTAAAATTTTATCATAAGGCATTTTTAATTCTTTGCCCATAAAACCAGCGCCATATTGGCTCATTCCAACACCGTGACCGAAGCCACCACCGTATGCAACAATTTTTGTTTCGCCTGTTTCTTCGTTGTTAATAAAGTCAAAAACTACATTTGCGCTAGGAAGTGAGATGTTATTTTTTTGAAAAACTCGTCTGATAACAAGTTCTTTTTGTACGTCAAAAGTTCCTTTTGTACTTTTAATTTCAACATCAATCAATTTGCCAGATTCACCTCTGCTAATTGGTTTTATTGAAACTAATTCGCCAAAATCTTCCGATTTCATTAATTTTGGAAATACGAAACCAGTTTTTGATTGTGATACAAGAGTTTTTGACAAAACTTCTTGTAATTCTTCTTTTGTCCATTCTTTTTGCCAACGATAATATGGAGAACGAATATCATAAGAATCAGGTTTGTTCATATAATAATCTCGAACTTGCTCTTCTGTAACAAGTGGAGGTTGAGTAAGCATATCGGCCTTTGCCACCAAGTAAGGTTTTGAGCTCGATGGAAATTTTTTATTAACTGGGTCAGAAAATACATTTGCAAAACTTTCTGTATAGCCACCAGCAGTTGAACTATATTGGGCTAAAATCAAATTCCAATTGTATTGTGCAATTATTCCTTCTGTTTCTTCAACAGCACGATTTGAAAGGTAATCTTCTGTGTTAGCACCAAAATATACTTGACTTGCAACTGAATCAACTACGTCATATTCTTTTACGAGTTTTGTTCTTGGACTTAGAACATAGTTTCTTGCCGCAACGGCTTGCGCTTTAAGGGCTTCAATGCCAAAGCTTACAGGCATTTCATTTGGTACAACACCTTTCAAGTAATCTTGAAGGTCTAAAACATTTACTAAGTAAAATAAATTAGTTGTATTAGTTTTTTTAACTATCTCAAAAGAGGTTCTATAAAGGGCTTGACGACCTTTTCTTTTTAATCCGTCCACACCTAAAAATCCGTTAGGACATTCCAAAGTAAGTGTTTCTGGAGTAGTGAAAGTTTCTTCGCCAACCTCAATCGTGTAAGTTTCATCCTTCAAAGAGATTACAATATTTGTGTCAGAAGGTACTGATGTAATCAATTTTGACGTATTTTTTTCATAAATTTGTACGTCAGAAGTGCCAAAAAGAGTAATTTTTTGATAATTAAATGTTGACCAATTTTGATTACCAATACCAACTCTTACTGGCTGAAATATATTTGTTGCATACATTTTAGGACTTGCAAATGCTAGTGCAAAAATTACAAGTCCTAAAATTATATTTTTTATTTTTTTAATTCCCAAGTAGTTCCGTCCTTAGAATCTTTTAAAACGATTCCGACTTTATCAAGTGCCATACGGATTTTGTCCGCCATGTCCCAATTTTTTTCTTCACGAGATTTTTTTCTTAACTCTAAAAGTTCGTCCATAGAATTTAGGGTCATTCCTAAATCTTCGCTTACAGACTTAACTTTTTCGGTTAATTCTTCTTCTGTCAATTCAGTTTTTGCAAAGTTGAAACCAAGAACTGAACCTAATTTTACAAGAAGTGTGTAAGCATTCTTTTCGTCTTTGTTTGCTTTGTTTACAAGGTCGAAAAGAACTGCAAGCGCTTTAGATGTGTTCAAATCGTCATCCATAGCTTCTGTAAATTGCTTATATTCTTCTGTTTGAGTAATATCTAAACTTTCGTCAATAGGAGTTGCTTTTGCGTTAGTTAAACGTTTTGCACCTGCTTGAGCAGATTTTAGAACTTCATCAGAAAATTCAACAGGCATTCTGTAATGGTTTGTCAAAATGAATAATCTGATTGTATTTGCATCGTAATTTTCTAAAACTTTGTCAATAGTTAAGAAATTACCTAAAGATTTAGACATTTTTTCTTTATTAATAGTTACAAAACCGTTGTGTAACCAATAATTTACGAATTTGCAACCGTTAGCACACTCAGATTGAGCGATTTCGTTTTCGTGGTGAGGGAAGATTAAATCTGCGCCACCAGCGTGAATATCAATAGTTTTACCTAAATATTTTCTGCTCATTGCAGAACATTCAATGTGCCAACCTGGACGACCAACTCCCCAAGGTGAGTTGTAGCCAAATTTTTCGTCTTTTTTCCATAAAGCGAAGTCTAGTGGATCTTCTTTTAAATCTCCAACTTCTACTCTAGCACCGCTTTCAAGTTGGTCAATTGGTTGTTTTGAAAGCATACCATAGTTTTTAAACTTTTTAACTCTAAAATAAACGTCACCACCTGCTTCGTAAGCGTAATCGTTTTTGATTAAATCCTTAACGATAGAAATCATTTCACCTAATGTTTTTGTCGCAAAAGGTTCAATATCTGGTTTTAGGTTGTTTAAGCCTTCCATACTCTTTGTGAAAGATTTGTACCAATAGGTTGAAACTTCTTCAGGTGTTTTACCTTCTTTTTCAGCCTTTTTAAGGATTTTGTCATCAACATCGGTTACGTTACGGCAATAAGTTACGTCGTAACCTTTGAATTTTAAATATCTGTATAACACGTCCCATGTGATATAACAACGGGCGTGTCCTAAGTGTGCGTAATCGTAAACGGTTGGACCGCATACGTACATTTTAACCTTGTTACCGTCAATCGGTTTAAATTCTTCTGTTTTGTCTGTATAAGTATTATGTAGTTTCATCATACCGATTATTTTAGAACAAAACTGAATTTTAGGCAAGAAATTTAAGAAAAGAGGTTTTGAGGTTCGGAAGTTTAGAGGTTTAGTAAATTTTGCAAACTAAATTTGCCAATTATCTAACCTTCTATAATTGCCATATCATCTCGAGGAGTGGAAATGACTTTTATGTCAAAGATGTCTTTAAATGCATCTAAAATCATCTGATTTATCACCATTGGCGAACAGTGACTCAAGAAAATGTTTTTTGCACCCAAAGTTTTCAAATTAAGCATATTTGCAATTGCGTATTTGTCACATTTTGTCAAGAATACCGAGGTATCAAACAGCCTGTCTGGCATTTTTTTGTTAAATTCTTCCATAATTTTATACATTATTGAAAAATCGTAACTAGAATTTATTTGAAAGGTATTTGCTTTTGGAATATAAGTTGAAAGTGTTATTGCATAACTGTCTTGAGGCAATGTTTTCAACAATCTTTCAAAATAACGTTTTTGAAGTGAAGTGTGATTTAATATTCCAATTATTATTAGGTGTTTTATGTTTCTTGCACGAATTTTTGTTATGATACTATCTACTCGTTTCTCAATAACTTCGTCTTGAAATCCTAACATAAGCGGTTCTCGAACTTGTCCTTTTGCAAAACCTTTTGCATCAAGTGCAGATTTCAAAAACGGTTTGAAATCTCCGTTCTCAATTTTTGTCACACCTTTTGGTGCGTTTAAATCTGTTGTGAAAAGTCGTCCACGATAAAGATATTCGACATTTTGAAGCGAATTTTTCGTCATCAAAATTGCCCCAGGGAAAGTTGCAAAATCGAGAAGACAGTTTTCAACTCCAAGTCCGAATTGACCTTTTAGTTGAGGATAAATTTTTAATTTTGGAAAAGTATGTCCAACAATCATTGAACCATGAGTGTAAACATCTACATCAGTGTTATTTGTTGCTTTTAATACTGCTTCAAGTTCTTTTAAATTTGAACCTGATACCAAAACAGCTTTGTGTGGACGTGTTGAGAATGACACTTCAACAGTTTCAGGAGTGCCGTAGGTTTCAATTTCGACATTGTGAATCATTCTGATTAACTTGTAATTAATCTTTGTGAAACTTTCTATTACTTTTTTAAGTTTTTCGGGTGAAACCTTCCGATAATTTATCATATTCAACAATTGAAGCATTGAATAATAAGCTTCTTCGCAATTTTGTTCATAACTGTTTAGCTGAATTAAATTTATACAAACATTTTTAATCAAAACGAACATAATTTCATAAAGATGACGTTGTTTGGGTGTTAAAAGTTTATTTTTTCGGATAAATTCTTTTTCACCTTGCTTAATTGCTTCGGTTAAGTCAAGTTTTTTATCAACTTTTAATTGGCTTTCAAGTTTTTCGGCTGTAATGTTATTATCTTTACAAATACGTTCATAAAGGATTTTAGACTGCCTAAGATTTTCATAGATAGTCATAATAATGTTTTTGAACTGTTCTTGAGAGTAATCAGTATTTGAAACAAGTCCAGAGAGCGTGTTTATAATATTATCTTTAATAACTTTGTTTGTAACTCCGCGTTTTTTAAGTTTTAGTGTATAAAACGCAAGCTGCTTCAAGTACATTATAATAACTTCTTGCAAAGAAGAAATTGTCGGATCGGTTGCACATACGCCTTTTGCTGTGCAACTGTCAAAATTGTAATCGTCGTATTGGTAATAATTATAAAACATAAGAAAACACCTTTTGATGTATAATAACCAATTTTGAGGGTTTTTTAATGCGACTTTCGGGCTATTATTTGGGTCAATAGGATTAAAATTTGCATGTAAATTATGTTATCGCTATAATCGAGATATGAACATTATTCAAGAATTTGACACAATTACAGCTATTTCAACTCCATTAGGTACAGGCGGAGTTGGTGTTATAAGAATTTCTGGTGAAAAAAGCTTTGAAATTACAGAACAAATTTTTACTGGAAAAATTACACCTAGAATGATTTGTCACGGCTGGATTGTAGATAATGACAAAAAGGTTGATGAGGTTGTTGTTTTACCTTTTAAAAATCCAAATAGTTATACAGGCGAAGATGTTATTGAAATTCAATGCCATGGCGGAATTAACGTAGTTAAAAATATTTTGGAAATTGTTTTGAAAAACGGTGCTAGAATGGCTGAAAGAGGCGAATTTACAAAAAGAGCATTCTTGAATAAAAAATTAGATTTATCACAAGCAGAAGCTGTTGCCGATTTAATTCATTCAAAAACTCAAAATTTTGCCATTCAATCGGCAAAGAATTTATCAGGAGTTTTAGCTCAAAAAGTTTCTGAAATTAAGGGTGATATTTTTGAAACACTTTCTCGAATTGTTGCAGGAATTGACTTTCCTGAGGATGTTGCAGAACCGACTTATGAAAGTTTGATTAACGATTTTGAAAGTGAAATTGAAAAAATTGATAAAATTTTGTCAAATGCACAATCAAGCAATATTATGCGTCAAGGGATTAAGATTGCGATTGTTGGTAAACCAAATGTTGGTAAATCTTCATTGTTTAACACTCTTTTAAGCCTTGATAGAGCAATTGTTACTGACATTGCAGGTACTACTCGAGATGTTTTGACAGAAACTCTTGATTTAGGTATACCTGTTACATTGATTGATACTGCAGGTATTAGAGAAGACGAAAGTGTTGACAAGGTTGAAGAAATCGGAATTGAATATTCTAAACAAGCAGCAAAAGAGGCTGATTTAGTTATCTTTATGTACGATTTAACAAGTGGTTTAAACGATGCAGATAAAATCATTTTAGATTTTATCCAAGATAAAAAACATCTTATCATTGCAAACAAGTGTGATTTAGCTCAAGAACGACCAAAAGATGCAATTTGTATTTCAGCAAAAGCTGAATTTGGTATTGAGGAATTAAAGCAAAAAATCAAAGAAATCATTTTGGAATTTTCTCCAGAAGATACAGAATTTATTACAAATAAACGTCAACAAGATTGCCTTGAAAAAGCGAAAGAAAGCCTAATGCAAGCGTATATGGCTGCAAAGGTTAACGAGTTACAAGACTTGATTTCAATAGATGTAAAACAAGCACTTTTATGTTTGGATGAAATTACTGGAGAAGTAATCACAGACGACATTTTGAACAATATTTTTGATAATTTTTGCATTGGTAAATAGTTATGGTACAATAGAATTATGTTCACAGGCATTATTGAAGAAATTGGCATAGTCAAAGATTTTACACAAACTTCAAACGGCGCTGAAATCACTATTTCTTGCAACAAAGTTTTAAGTGATACGAAAATTGGTGATTCAATCGCTATAAACGGAGTTTGCCAAACTGTGGTCGAGATGAGTGAAAACGCTTTTACGGCGAATGTTTCAAATGAAACATTAAAAGTTACAACCTTTTTATCTATAAAAAAAGGTGAAAAAGTGAACCTTGAACGAGCTCTAACTTTAAACGAAAGAATTGGTGGACACTTAGTTTCAGGACATGTCGATAGTGTTGCAAAACTTGTTTCTTCTCAAAAAAGTGCTGATTTTTATAACATGAAATTTGAAGTAACTGACGAAGCAAGTCGTTATATTATCAAAAAAGGTTCAGTAACAATCAATGGCATAAGCCTTACTGTTGCTGAAATTCAGGGGAAAACTATTAAAGTTGCTGTAATTCCGCACACTTTTGAAAATACTAATTTGTCAGAATTAAAAGTTGGCGATATGGTGAACATAGAAACAGATGTTTTTGCAAAATATATCGAAAAATTTTTGTTGAATGAAAAAACAACATCAACAATTTCAGAAAGTTTTTTGAAAGAAAATGGGTTTATGTAATGGGCGAATTTAAATTTGATAAAATTGAAGATGCTATAAAAGACTTTCAACGTGGTATTCCAATTATCGTTGCAGATGATGAGGATCGCGAAAATGAGGGCGATTTATTGTGTTCAGCACAATGCGTAACTCCAGAAATTATAAATTTTATGGCAAAAGAATGTAGAGGTTTGATTTGTCTTGCAATTTCGGATGAGATTGCAAAAAATTTGGCTTTGCCTCAAATGGTTGCAAACAATACAGAAAAGATGCGTACAGCGTTTACTTTAAGTGTTGATGCATCAGAAAGTTTTGGTGTAACAACAGGTATTTCAGCTTTTGACAGAGCAAAAACTGTAGAAGTTGCAATAGCTCCTGATGCAAAACCTCAAGACTTACGTCGCCCAGGGCATGTTTTCCCTTGTGTCGCAAAACAAGGCGGAGTTCTTACAAGAATTGGTCATACAGAAGCTTGTGTTGATATGGCAATGCTTGCAAAACATAGACCTGCGGGTGTTATGTGTGAAATTATGAATGAAGATGGCACAATGGCAAGACGTGACGATTTGAGAAAATTTGCTGATGAGCATGGTTACAAATTTATATCTGTTTCTGAACTTGTTGCATATCGTCTTCAATCAGAAAAACTTGTAACTCGTGAAGCAGAAGCCTTTTTGCCAACAAAATTCGGTGATTTTAGAATTTATGGATACGTTAATCATGTCAACGGGCATGAACATGTTGCTTTGGTAAAAGATGACGGAAGTGATAAAATTCCATTGATTAGAGTACATTCTGAATGTCTTACAGGTGACGTTTTCCATAGCTTGAAATGTGATTGTAACTCTCAATTACACAACGCATTGAGAATGATTAATGAATACGGAAAGGGCGCTCTTGTTTATATGCATGACCATGAAGGTCGTGGTATTGGATTGGTAAATAAGATTAAAGCTTATTCTTTGCAAGAAAAAGGTGAAGACACAATTCAAGCAAATATTTCTTTAGGTTTTAAAGAAGATTTACGTGATTACGGTGTAGGGGCTCAAATTATACGTGATATAGGCTTTACAACCTTCAATTTGATTACAAATAATCCTAAAAAAATTGTAGGTTTAGAAGGTTATGGATTAAAAATACACGATATAGTGCATATCAAATCAGAAATTACGGAATATAATAAAAGATACCTAGATACTAAAAAAGAAAAAATGCATCATACTTTATAAAGGAAAAACTATGGAAAACGCTAATTATCAAACCGAGATACTAAATTCAAATCTTTATAAAATCTTTGGCGGAGTTTATAATGATTTTCGTTCAGTTGCAAAGTCAGATTATATGTTTGAACTTGAACCATTAGAATATGAAGATTTTACAGATGCGGTTGATAAGGAATACGTAAAATGTATTGTTCTATTGGAAAACCACATTCCAACAGCGTTTTTAGTTTATACAACAGCTATTTCAGAATCAATAGAGTTGAATGTTATCCACTGCTTAGGAAACGAAGATTTGACAACAAAACGTAGATTGTTAATGGAAAGATTCTTGAAAGAAACTGAAGCAGAAAGAAAAGAAAAAGTAGTTTGTTACCCATTGTTAGGTGTTCAATCATCTTTCACAAGTGATATTGCACACTTTGGTTTCAAATTTGTAGGTCTTGCTGTTCTTAGATTTATGATGGATAATAAAAATTCAGAAGAAATCCTTAGAAGTGTTGCAAATGAACCCCAAGATGAAAGCTACAAAGTTGTAACTTGGGACGATTTATACTTTGATGCTGCTGTAGATGTTATTCATGAAGGTTTTAAAACAGCTTCAGATGCATTGTTTGATCCAAGATATTTGACAAAAGATGGAACAAACGACATTTTAGACAAAATTGTAAATGGTGTATACGGAGAATTTTTACCTGAATCAACAAGCGTTCTTTTACATAATGGAAGACCTTGTGGTTTCTGCTTTACAAATATTACAGGTGGTAGAATTGCAAACATTCCACTTGTTTCAATCAAAAAAGAACATCAAGGAAAAGGTTTGGCAAAACATTTAATTAAAAAATCTGTAGAACATATATTGAATAAAGCCCACTCAGGTGAAAGAGATTTTACAGAAGTGAATGTTTCTGCTGAAACAAATAATATTCCAGCATTAAAAATGTACAGACACATAGGTTTTAAAGAAGATTACAGTTACCCACAATCATATTTACCTATAGCCTAGTGTTTGAAAATCGCTGAACAATGGCATAGTAATTAATATGGACAATGTTAATTGGTTAAAACTTAAATTAAATCAACAAAAAATGGCGAATCTAAAAAGTGCAAGTACGCACATTAACACAGAGTCTGCGCCAAAAAATAACGTTGCCAAAAATTTAGTACAACAAACACATAATAATATTATCAACAATGTTCAACGTAATTTTGTAAACCCACAACAATTGAGAATGAACAACCTTGCGAGTATAGATAGAGCTGTTTATATAAAAGAAGTTCTAAACTTACCAAAAAGTATGGTTGAATTGTTGGTTATGGTGCAAAATGATGGAAAAACTCCCCAAGCTCAACAACCTAATAATCCCCAACAAGCACAAAATCCTCAAAATCCACAGCAACCTCAACTTCCACAACAGCAACAACATAATTTTCCAACGGCAAAATTGCCAGATTTGTCTGATTTAATTGGTAAGCAACCTGCAAGACCTGATTTAACACCTCAACCAAATCAGCCTAACCAACCAAATCAACCTAACTTGCCAAATCAGCAACCGAATTTGCCGAATATTCCAAATCCGTTGCCTCATCCAAATCAACCGCTTCCACCACATGTTCCAAATCATCCTGAACATGGCGGTCACAAGCCACAATTTCCAGCGGAAAATAACAAACCAAACCAACCACCTCCACCAAAAGGTGAATTTGAAGACCAAATTAAAAATACAGAAGATATGATGAATAGAAGACAAGAGATGATTCAAGATAGAATGAAAAATAACTTGCCAGATTCATCAAGATATATTAATGATAGAGCGCAACACGGTGTTAGAAATGCGAATTTGCGCAATCCACACAATCAATTGCAAAATAATATCAGGAATAATCCAAATATTTTGCGAGAACAAATTATGCAAGATAGTGAAGCTGTTGATGAAATGCAAACAAATCAAAAAACTCAAGGTATGACGGCTGAAGAATTAACAGCATTTAAACAAAAACTAGCATCTCAGTTGGATTCAAATGTGAATATATCAAGAGTTTCTCACCTTTTGCAACGAAATAGTAAAATTGCAATGAACAAAATGGTTTCAATGATGACATTGGCTACATCAAAGGGCATGGGTGACATTACACCGTTGCAAGATACAATAAACATTATTAATGCAAGTGTTTCAGCAACTTCTCAAAATGATTCAACTCAAACTCTTAAAAATTTGATGTTGCTTTATTTGCCATGGTTACCATTGCAAGAGGGTGTCGGCTTTGATTTAGAGATTGAACAAGAAAAAGAAGACAAGCAATTTGATACGTTTATAAAAATAATGATTACAACCGTTAATTATGGAAACGTCAATGCTGTTGTAAGTCTTGTTACAGGTAATTCTGTGGATATTTCAATTACTTGCTCTGAAAAATTCCCACGTGAAAAGTTACTGAAAAAGTTGCAAAACGAAAGTAAACAATACTCAATGCAGTCTGTAATTGATTTTAAAAAACAATCTCCGCAAGAGCAAATTGATACAGAAACACCAAAAGCGAAAGTTAATTTATCAAATGTAAACGATGTTAATCCATATTTGTTATTAATTTCACATGCAATTATTCGTTACACAATAGAAATTGATGCAACGCTTACTATTGGTGCTCAACCAATTGAAGACTAAGCTTTTTTGTTTACAGAAAGAACATCAATGAAATTATCACCTAATGCGTAAGTGCCTAATTCGGTAAATTCATAAGTTTTTTCTTTTAATATTTCATACCTATTTTTAAATTCGTTCAAAACCATTATTCTGTTTGGAAGAGCAAGGTTTAATAATTTTTCTAACTTTGGAACGTAAGTTTCTTTTCTGTCATGTTTGCCTGCAATACAAACGGCAGTAACAACATCTATTTTGATATTATAAGACATTAATTCTTGTCTAACTTTATTTTGAAAATCTAAAATTAAATCAAAAACCTTGTTGCATAGGTTAATATCAGTGAAATATGCAAGTGAACCAGATGCAATAGTTTCAACATAAACCCCAAAAGTGCTTACAATAAGATTTCTCAATCTGTTTAAGGTTTCTTGTTTTTTTACATCAATATCAATTTTCTTTTGTTGGTCATAAATCATTTTAGCATTTTGAGCCATTTTTATATTAAACAAAATAGCAAAATAATTGTTTTGATTTTCAATTTTTTTAGCACTCTGAGCCAAGTTTTTATTGAATTTTTCTTCGTAACGTCTGTTATCATCTTTTATGACTTTATTAAGATGTTCTTCAAATTCAATTAAGAAAGATTGAGAATATACCAACAATCCTGCAATAAGTAACATTTCAATTGCGAATGTCATAAATGTAAAATCGACTGGAATTAGTGCTAATTCAGGTTTATAAACATTGCTTTGGAAGTTGTAAATAATGTCAAAAACATTTTTTACAGGTTCTGGCATTGGAATATTCATCAAGTTTAAAATGAAGTAAATCATTGTTACTAGCGAAATAAATATTAAACAAGCTTGTGTTGCTTTCATACTTGAAAGAGATGTATCGACAAATTTTTTCGCTAATTTAAACACGTTTACTCCTACTTCTTATTTGTTATTGTTCTTTTTTGATGATTTTCTAAACCAGTAATAAATTGCTCTTGCAACACGGTTAGAACTGTGTCTTACAAGACCTTCTTTACTTTCTTCAATAAGTTTCTTTTCAACGATGTCAACATGAACATTGTATCTATCTAAAACAACTGGCATTTGACCGCATTTTTCATACTTGTCAGCCATGTTCTTTGGTAGAACATTGTTAACTAAAACAGCGTCAATAAGCTTGTTGCTACCAGCATGTTTATAAAGTGCATTGATGTGGTCAGAAACAGCGTAGTTATCAGTTTCTCCTGGTTGAGTCATAATGTTGCAAACATAGATTTTTTTAGCGTTTGATTTAATAACTTCTTCAGAAATTTCTTTAATTAACAAGTTTGGAATAACACTCGTGTATAAACTTCCAGGTCCAAGAATGATTAAATCAGCATCTTTGATTGCTTCAATAACGTCTTCTAATGCTTTACAGTGCTCAGGTTCTGTAAATAAACGTTTGATTTTTTTGTGTTCTTCTGGAATAGCTGATTCACCGTGAACAATTGTTCCGTCTTCGTATTCAGCCGCAAGTTTCATATTATCTAGTGTTGAAGGTAAAACTCTACCTCTGATTGATAAAACGTTAGAAGATTCTTTTACGGCTCTAACCATATCACCTGTGATAGAGCAAAGAGCAGTTAGGAATAAATTACCGAAACTGTGACCTTTTAAGCCTTCACCTGTGTTGAAACGATATTGGAATAATTTTGTGATTAAATCTTCATTGTCAGCTAACGCTGCAATACAGTTTCTAATATCTCCTGGAGGTAAAACGCCCATTTCTTCACGTAATCTACCAGATGAACCGCCGTCATCACCAACAGTTACAACGGCTGTGATATTATTTGTAATTCTTTTAATACCCTTTAATAACATAGATAAACCCGTACCGCCACCAATAGCAACGATTTTAGGTCCTCTGTTTAATTTTCTTCTTCTGTATAAGTTTTCTAATAGAGTTTCTTTTTCTCTACCGTTATGAGTGTCTAACATTGAGATGTTAGTTTTTTGCCAACCTTTAAAGAATAGTAACGCACCACCAATTGTAATTACAACTGCCAAAATGTCTGTTGGAACTACAAGAGCGATTTTTCTGATAAATTCCATGATGAAATAAACAGGTCTTAGGTTAAAGAAAATCATTAAACCAATAGTGATTAATAACGAGCCTAAAAAGATTAATGCGAACCATCTTTTTACTTCTAACCCTGGTAATAACCAACCAGCTTCTTTCATTTTATCCTTAAATGTATCTTTAAAATTATTATTCATATTCCTTATTGCCTTCTATTATACGTGTTTATTTTAAATTATTCTGCCCAACCAGAATTTTTAACTTTGATGTAATTTACTGGTTCTGGTGTAATCAAAGCTTTTGCAGCTTTAATAATTTCAACTGAGTTTTCATATTTGTTAGAGAAGTGAATTGTATCAGCTTCTACGATTGTTTTTCCGTTTAAATTGTTGTTGATTTCACTTGTTGAAAGTAAGTGTTTTAATCTGTTGACGTTGAAATCTAAATTTGAATTATCTTTTGAGGCAAAATCAATTGTGCCGTCTGAGTTGTAAGCTTTGTCTAAGAATAATTCTTGAGCTACGTTAATTCCAACATATTCGCCAACTTTTTTAGTTACATCACCTGCCGCACCATAGTAAACAAGCCATGGAGAGCATTTTTTAATTGCATTTGCAACTGCACAAGCGAATGTAAAATCTGTTGCACATTGTTTGTACATAGCGCCGTGTGGTCTTACGTGTTCAATTTCAAGACCTAAAGTTTTAGCGTAAGATGCAATTGCGCCAACTTGGTAAATTACAAGAGCTTCAATTTCTTCCTCTGAAAGTTGCATTTCTCTGTAACCAAAGCCTTGAATATCGTCAAAACCGATGTGAGCGCCAATTACAATATTTTTTTCTTTAGCTTTTAATAAAGCGTTTTTGATGATTAATGGATCGCCAGCATGAAATCCGCAAGCGATGTTAACAGAGCTAACATAGTCTAGGATATCGTATTCAGCGTTATTTTTATAAATACCGAAACTTTGAGCTAAATCGCAGTTGAAATCGATACTTTTAATTTGTTTTCTTTCTAAAGTTTCTTGCATAATTTTCCTCTATATCTTAGTAATATTATACATAATCAAGAAATTTAATCTATACCTTTACAAATTATTTATATTAAAACTAATTTCAATTGAAGAATTTGTAACAGAATGTAAAAAATAACGTAAAATCTCCACTGTAATATAAAGTTTCTCCTAGTTGTTCCGATATAGAGAGTATTAATGTAATGTGAAAAGGTATACGTGTATGGATATAGCAACAATTAATCAACAAATATCAAATGAAAAGATTAATCTTAATCGTGTAGAAGCAAAAATTTCAGAAAATAATTCTGAAATTACAAAAAATGAAAATGATATAGCAACGAATGACAATAACGTTGCTGCAAATTCAGTTGCACAACAAGAAACCACTAGTAAAATTTCAACATTAGGAGGACAAATTTCTGATGTTCAAACTAGAAAAAGTGGAGTTCAGGCAGAAATAAACCAACTAAAAGGAGTAATAGAGTCTGGTAGCAAAGATGATGCAGATTATTCGGCAAACCAACAAAAATTACAAGATTTGAATATGTCGATGTCCGATTTAGATAAAATGAATGAAGACTTTAATAAGCAAAAACAAGAACAAGAGCAATTATTAAAAAATCAACAATCAGAAGGTGCTGATTTGTCTCAAAAAAGTACCGATTTGCAACAAAGAAAAGAACAATTGCAAGCAACTGCAACTGATTTAAATACCCAAAAAGCAGATGCAGAAGCAAATATTAAATTTTTAGAAAAAGAACAAGAAAAGGCTTATAAAGAGGCTTCAGAAAATAACGCAAATGAAGACTTGGAAAAAGCTAAAGGTACTAACAAAAAAGAAGAACAAAACTATAAAGGTGGTTTACCTATAGGCGAAGATGGTTCGTTGAAATTTAAAGCGAATACATTGAGTTATACAGATAAAAACTTTAAGGCATACGCAGGAGAAAAAGGCTTTGGAATGGGTTATAACACAAGTGGTTTTTCTATGCAAGGTGGATATGACACATCTTCTGGAGTTCATGGTGGTGCTACATACAGTTCTACTAATGGTAAAATGAATGCATTTGTAAGTGCAAATAAAAATGGTTGGGCTGCTGGTGCAGACTATAAACTTTCAAATGACCTTACAGTTTCTGCTGTTGGAAGGGGAAACGGTATTGAAGTTGGTATGAAAGTAAATTTAGGTAAACGGAAACATTCTTAAAGATTTTCTTCAATTCCAAAATCTTTAACTACTTCTGCAATCATGTATAAAGAACCGCAAACGATAGTAATACCGTCAAAATCAGGCAAATTGCCTGTGTATTCTTTAGAAGGATATTTGCATACAGAAGATAATTCCTCGTAAGTTGCAGAATTTGCGTGGCTGAAGTGGTTAAAATAAATCTCATCTTCAGGTTTAAAAAGAATTTCAACCATTTTTTTGTAATCTTTGTTTTTTAAACAACCAAAAATAAATCTTTTTTTATAACCCTTAAAATATATATCCAAATTTTGACGTAAAATGTTGATGCCATTAGGGTTATGCCCACCGTCGATTAGAACTTTTTTGTCTTCAAAATATTGAAATCTTCCAAAATGTCTAACGTGCTTCAATGCGCTTTGAATTGTTGTAATTTTAATATCTGGAACGATTAAAAGCAAGGCACTTATTGCAAGAGCAAGGTTTTCTTGTTGGTGAAATCCTTTTAGGCTCATTTCTCCAAGGTTATATTCACGCGCAATTAGTAATTGGTCAGCGCTTGCAATTTTTCTGATTGTATCAAACCCTTTGTTTGTAGCGTTTATAACAACAGGACAATCTGATTTTATAATACCTGCTTTTTCTGTTGCAATTTTTTCGATAGTGTTTCCTAAACGTTCAGTGTGGTCAAAGTCAATGGTTGTAATAATTGAACAAATAGGATTTTCTATAACGTTTGTAGAATCGTATCTTCCACCTAAACCAACTTCTACAACAGCGTAGTCAACTTTGTTTTCAGCAAAATATTCAAACATAACAGCAGTTAAAATTTCAAATTCTGTTAGATGAATGTCATTTTCTTCTGCTAAATTTTGAATTTTAAAAACTTTTTCTGCAAAAACCTCTTCTGAAATTTGGTTTCCGTCAATTTGTATTCTTTCTGTGTATTTGAAAATATGCGGACTTGTGAAAAGTCCTGTTTTGAAGCCTGCTTCTGTCAAAATAGTGCTTAAAATCGCACAAACAGAGCCTTTTCCGTTAGTTCCAGCAACATGAATACATTTCAATTGTTTTTGAGGATTTCCTAATAACTCCAAAATTGCTGAAATTCTTCCTAGCCCAAGGTTTATGTAAAATTTACCTTGAGATGTCAATAAATTTAAAGCTTCTTCGTAAGTTTTATTCATGTGATGCTACCTTTTTAAGTTGTTCAACAATTGTTTGAGTCGCATCCAATTTAGCTAAATCTCTTGTGTTTGCTTGAATTGTCGCCAATCTTTCAGGGTTAGAAAGTAATTCGTCTAATTTTTCTAATAAAGTTTCACCTGTGGTTTCTTTGTCTTCTAAATATAAGCAAGCGTCTTTATTTAAAAGTGATTTAGCGTTTTTGCGTTGATGGTCTGCCGCTGCATAAGGGTATGGAATTAGAATTGGTGCAATTCCGCATGCGCAAATTTCTGACAAACTTAATGAACCAGCCCTAGAAATTGCTATATCAGTAGCTTTTAAGGCTGTAACCATATCATCAAAATACGGTTTTATAACTAAATTTTTGTTATGTTCAAATTCTGGATAAACTTCTTCAAGCGCTTTAACTGTGTTTTCATAATGTTTTGCGCCTGTTTGGAAAATTACTTGAACATCATATTTTTCAAAAATTTGTTTTAAACATTGAATTGTCGCTTCATCAATTGATTTAGCCCCTTGTGAACCGCCCATAATTGTAATTGTAGTCTTGTTTTCAAGGTTCATATTTTGACGAGCTTGTTCTTTTGTAAGTGTTTTAAATTGTTCTCTTATTGGGTTTCCGTTAATGCTAATGTTATTTGAATGAATGTAACTAGCAGAATCTTCAAATGCAAGAGAAACTTGTTTTGCCATTGGCGCAACAAATTTTGATACCATTCCTGGTTGAGCATCGCAATCGTGAATCATATAAGGTGTTTTAGTTAAATTTGATGCCATTAATGCTGGTGCTGAAACATACCCGCCTGTGCCTAAAATAGCATCAGGTTTGAATCTCCACAAATAGTAAAGAGCTTTCCAGTTTGCAAGTTCAAGCTCTATACCCCATTTAATGAAGTCCCAGCCGATTTTTCTTGGCATACCAGAAACTTTGATTGGCAAGAATTTGAAACGCGCTTTTTTTACGATTCCATATTCCAAATTGTTTGGATTGCCGATGTAATAAATATTTTTTGTTGTTTCATCTTTTCTAAGAGCTTCAGCGATTGCGATTGCAGGGTAAATATGTCCGCCTGTACCGCCACCTGTGATGAAATAAGTATATTTTTTCTTACAAGTATCTGACATTTGAACGAGTCCTTATTTTCTTAATTCGTTTTTTAGAAATGTTTAAAAGTACGCCAATCATCCACAATGAAACCATTAAAGAAGAACCACCGTAACTGATAAAAGGTAACGGAACACCTGTTGCTGGTAAGAAGGAAGTTGCAACAGAGATATTCAAAAATGCTTGGAAACCTATTGAGAAGGTAATTCCGACCGCTAATATTTTACCGTACATATCAGGACAACGAGATGCTATGATTAAACCTCTGTGAATTAATGTCCAAAATAAGCCAATTACTAAAATACAGCCAATCCACCCTAATTCTTCACCAATAACCGCAAAAATAAAGTCGGTATGTGATTCAGGAATCCAATATAATTTTTGTTTAGAATTACCAAATCCAACGCCCCAGAAACCGCCTGATGCAAATGCTACAAGTGATTGAATAATTTGATATCCTGATGTAAGCGCGTATTGTTCAGGGTTTAACCATGTTGTAATACGTTCCAACTGGTAAGGTTTGATGATAAATGATAATAATGAACTGTTTAAAGCGGTCGTAATTGTTGCAGCTCCAACGACAGCCCCTGAACCAAATAATATTGCGATGAGTTTGATTGGACCTCCTGCACTTAACCAACAAACTAAGCAAGTTGACATAAGTAAGATAACCATACTCAAGTTAGGTTGTTTGTAAATTAAAGCAACCATAATCAGAACTGGTATAAAATATATAAATTTGCTTGAATCAACAACTTTACTGTTTTTACAAAATGCGCTACCCATAAGCAATACGACGGCAAACTTTGCAAATTCTGAAGGCTGCAATTGTGTAAAACCAATGTTTAACCAACGTTTGGCTTCGTTTACTGTAACCCCTAAAGGAGTGAAAGCTACTAACAATAAGGAAACTACTACTGTTCCTGTTATTAACATTGTCCATGGAACAAGTTTTTTATAGTCGTAATTCATAAAAAACTTCATACCAAGTAAACCAATAATTAGGAAAAAGATTTGAAATAATGCAAATCTTGCGGGATTTTGACCCATTTCCATACATTTTGGTGCACTAGCTGAAAAGATTGCAATGATACCAATAGTAACCAAAAACGCAACGACAATTAACACCGTTTTGTCTGGCGGAGTTAGAATTACACTTTGCTTTGCAGTGTAAGGTATTTCGCGTTTTGGATTATACTTTTGATAAGACATATTCTTTGAATACTTTTCCTCGTTCTTCGTAGCCTGTGAACATATCGAAACTTGCACAAGCTGGCGAAAGCAATACTACATCTGGATTTAGGCTTAAACCTTTATCAATTGCACTTTGCATAGTTTCTTCAAAAATAATATTTTTAAATCCGTTTTGTTTTAAATTTTCTTCAAAACGTTTGCCTGCTTCTCCAATTAAAATAACTGTTTTGATGTGTTTGTTAATTGAGTCACAGAACTCTTTTAAATCTGTATTTTTGTCACGACCGCCAGCGATTAAAACTACATCTTTGTCATTGAAAGAATTAATTGCAACAATTGCAGATTCAGGGTTTGTAGCTTTTGAATCATTGTAAAATTCAGTTTTACCAATCTTTGTAACGTATTCCAATCTGTGTTCTGGAACTTTGAAAGACATAATTGCATCTCTGATTTCATTGTTTTCAATACCTTCAATTTTAGCTACAATGATTGAACACATTACGTTTTGGTAGTTGTGATGACCGATTAGCGGACAATCTTTTAATGTAATAATTTCTTCTGTTTTTTTATTTCTGCAGTAATAAATGGTGTCGTTTTCTATGTAACAGCAATTGTCTTCCATTTTTTTGTCAAAAATGAATACAGTTGATGGGCAAGTTTTAGAAAATTCTAACAATCTTTCGTCAGCTCCGTTAAATACTGCAAATGCAGGGTTTTGAGGGAATTTAAATATTTTTGCTTTTGCATTGAAGTAGTTTTCTAAACCTTCGTGCCAATCAATATGATCAGGTGTAAAGTTCAACCAACAAGAGATTTGAGGTTGAAATGCATTACTTGTTTCTAATTGGAATGAACTAACTTCGCAAACAAAATAGTCAACATCTTTGTCTAACAATGAACAAGGAGGAACACCATAGTTTCCGCAAGGCTCAGCTTTAAATTCTTTTTGTAAAATATGAGCTGTAAGTGCTGTTGTTGTTGTTTTTCCGTTTGTACCTGTAATTGCGATGAAAGGTTTTAAACTTTCTTTGAACGCAAGTTCAATTTCAGAAATAATAGGCACATTAGCCTCTTTAACACGTTTGAAAAGTTCGCTACGAGGAGGGATTCCAGGGCTTGCTATTGCAAGATAGCTATCTTTAATGAACTCGTCACTATGTCCGCCCATTTCAACCTTGATGTCTAGTGCTTTAAGTTCTTCTAAGAGTGCTTTATCAGAGTCTTTTTCTTCTCTAGCTTCAGTGATATAAACATCTGCGCATTTTTCGCTTAGGTATTTTGCTGCAGCTATGCCACTTTTAGACAATCCTAAAATTAATACTTTTTTTTCAAACCAGTTCTTTTTCATTACTAAATAAGTCCTCTAAAATATAGATATGCAAGGATTACAGCGATTAATGAGAAGATTGTTGAACAAATTGCGAAAGTTACAACAATTCTTTTTTCGCTCCAACCTAAAAGTTCAAAATGGTGATGAATTGGTGCCATTTTGAACACTCTTTTTCCTGTTAATTTAAAACTTGTAACTTGAATAATTACTGATAATGTTTCGATAATGAACATTAATGCAATGATTACAAGTAAAAGTTCAAATTTGCCCATTACTGCTAGTGTACCAAGCAAACCGCCTAATGCCAATGAACCTGTATCACCCATAAATACTTGAGCTTTTGGTTTGTTGTATTTCAAGAAACCAACTAAAGCACCAGCAGTTGCTGCCGCAATGATTGCAACTTCCATATAGCCGTTAATTCCAGCAACAAAGGCACAAGCTAAAAATGACGGAACTCCACAACTTGATGCAAGTCCATCTAAGCCGTCAGTTAAATTGAAAGCGTTTGATGCGCCGATGATAATGAATACGGCAAAAAATGGGTACAACCACATTAAATCAATGTAGTGATATCCAAAAGAAATTCTTGTAAATTGTTCTCCACAAAGCGGAATGAAGATTGCAGGCAAAAATGCGATAACAATTTGTCTGATTAATTTTCCACGAGGAGTTAAGCCTTGATTTTCTTTACCCTTAATTTTTAAATAATCATCTTGAAAACCAGCTAAAGTGTAGAAGAACAAAGTGATTAAGATGATAAATCCAAAAGAGTTCAATCTTTGGTCAAGTGCTAAAACAATTACAGATGCCAAAACGATTGCACCTACAATGAAGATACCACCTGTTGTTGGAGTACCTTGTTTTTTCTTGTGAGCTTCTGGTGCAAGGTCTAAAACATATTGTCCGATTGTTCTTTTTTGTAGAAAATCAATGTATGGAACGCCGAATAATAGGCATAAAATCAAGCCTAAAATAAAAGCGATTGATAACATTATCATGAGATTTCTCCTTTAAGTTCATTTAAAATTTCCTCAAATTTCATAGAACGTGAGGCTTTTAAAAATATTGTTGAATTTTTTTCAACATTTTCAAGAATGTATCGAGTTGCTTGGCAGTTGTTTTCAAAAGATGCTGTTTCAATACCATTTTCAGCAACTTTTTCAGCAATTTTCTTTGCTAAATTTCCAACTGTAATTACTCGAATGTCGTTGTTTTCAGTCAATTTGCTTATAATAAAATTACCAATTTCTTGGTGATAAAATTCTTCATCTGTTCCAAGTTCGCCCATGTTACCTAAAACAAGGGTTGCTTTTGGGTAAAGCTCTAAAACTGTTGATAGAGCGGCTTTCATAGAGTCTGGGTTTGCGTTGTAAGCATCATTTATAACTTGATATTCACCAACTTTTTCGATTTGCCAACGTTTTTCAATTGGAGCATAAGCTTTTAAGCCGTTTCTAATATCGTCAGGATTCATTTCTAGTTGCAAACCTGCTTCAATTACAGCAAGCGAGTTTTCAACGTTGTAATCTCCCTCAATGTTTAATTGATACTCTTCATCTTTGTATTCAAATTTTGTTTTGCCGATTTGTTTTTCAATAAATTCAACGTCTTTGATTGAAAAATAAATCTTTTCACCCTTAAATTCAACGGTTTGTCTAATTAAATCGCTGTCGTGTGCAATAAAACAGCCGTCTTCTTTTTGATATTTGCAGATTTCACATTTTGCTTTTGCAATATTTTCTCTGCTTCCTAAACGTCCGATGTGGGAAGTTCCAACGTTAGTGATAATCGTAATATCAGGGTGTGAATATTTTGAAAGAAGTTCAATTTCGCCTAAACCTCTCATGCCCATTTCAAGGATTAAAACTTGCGTGTCTGTTGGCATTGAAAGAATTGTTTGGCAAAAACCAACTTCGTTGTTGTGGTTTAGTGGTGTCGCATGAGTTCTGAAGGCTTGTTTGCAAACGCTTGTAAGCATTTCTTTTGTTGTAGTTTTTCCAGAACTTCCTGTAAGTGCGATAACTTTTGGCGAAACCTTGTTTAAATATAGGTTTGCAAGTTGCAAATATGCAATCATAGGGTCAGGAACTTGCAAAATCAATTCTGCATTGTCTAAAACAGTTCCTTTTGTTGTAAAATAAGCTCTTGCGCCTGCTTCAACGGCTTTGTCTATAAAGTTTTCGCCGTCAAAAGATTCACCCTTCAAACCGATATAAACATTTTCAGATTTAATGGTTCTTGTATCGGTTGAAATAGAGAATAATTCAGTTTTTGTGTTATTTTTTAATACTTTTGCACCGGTTGCAAAAATTAATTCTTCAGTTGTGAATTTCATAAGAAAATTTTACACCAAATATACGTAATATACACTATTTTTTTGAAATTATCTTGAATATTTTTAAAAAATGGTTCAGAATGAAAAAGTAAGAAGAAAAAGTAGGTTTTTCGGACAAAAAGAAATGTATTTAAAACTTAGTTACATTTGTAACTAAGTATATTATGTTGCGTGACATAAAGTTTTTTTTATTTCAATTCATCTAAGAAGGTTGGCAAGGCGTAGCAAGCCTTGTGGTAATTTAGGTTATAAATCTTACACTTTTGCGTAATTTCTTCTGCTCGTTTTTCGTCGATAAATGAAAGCGGTTCAACGTCTTTTGAACAGAATGCCCAAGCCCAATAGCCCCCAGGGTATGTCGGAATTACAGAGGTATAAGTGCTTACGATTGGAAACGCATTTTTAAGCATTGTATACATCTCTTTAATTTCTTCTTCAAGCGCAACGGGGCTTTCTGATTGAGTTACCATAATTCCGCCTTCTTTTAAAGAATCACGAACATTTTTGTAAAACTCTTCCGTAAACAAGCCAACGCCCAAACTTAATGGGTCTGGAGTGTCTAATAAAACTACATCATAGCTGTTTTTCTTATCTTTAATAAATTCAATTGCGTTTTCGTAAATTATTTCTAATTTTGGATTGTCAAATTCGCAAGAAAGTGTTGGAAAGAACTTTTTAGAGGTTGCAACAACTTCCTTGTCAATCTCACAAAGTGTTACGTGTTTAACAGTGTTGTGTTTAAACACTTCCCTAACTGTTCCGCCGTCACCACCGCCAATGATTAAGATGTCTTTAGGGCAAGGGTGGTTAAGCATTGGAATATGTACAATCATTTCGTGATAAAAATATTCATCACCTTCTGTTGCCACCATTAAGTCGTCCAAGGTTAAAATTTTACCTAATTTTGAGTCTGAGTCTAAAACTTCAATTTTTTGAAACTCCGATTCTTCTGAAAACAAAACTTTTTTAACCTTGATAGAGATACCATATCCAGATGGTGTAAATTCTTGATAGTACAGTTGTTCGTCGTCTTGCATAAAGCTCCTTATAACAATTCGTCTAAAATTGTTTCTTGTTCAAAACGTTGTTGTGCATATTTTTTGTTGAACAATTTACATTGGCTAACGACTTCTTCGTATCGTTTTTCGTCAATATTTTTTAAAGGTTCAACTGTTTGAGAGCAATATGCCCAAGCCCAGCAACTTCCTGGGTATGTTGGAACAGGTGATGTATAAGTTTTTACGATTTTGAAAACTTTTAATAGACTTTCGTATAATTTTTTACTTTTTTCAACGTTTGCAACGGGACTTTCTGATTGCATAACGATTATGCCGTCGTCGTTTAGAACTCTTTTTAAGTTGTCGTAAACTTCGCTTGTATATTCGCCAACTCCAGGACCTAGAGGGTCTGGAGATGTGATAAGAATTACGTCGAATTTCATATCAGTATCTTTTATGTATTCAAAGGCGTTAGCAATTTCAACTTGAACTTTTGGATCGTCAAGTCCGCTTGCAATTTTTGGTAAATATTTTTTGCAAGTGTTTACAACTTCTTCGTCAATATCAACAACGACAACTTTCTCAACAGTGTTGTGTTTCAAAACTTCGTGAGTAGATGCGCCAGTACCACCGCCGATAATTAAAACATTTTTAGGGCAAGGGTGACTAATCATTGGAACATGAGAAATCATTTCATTGTAATGATATGCATCGCCTTCTGTAACGAACATTAAACCGTTTAGGGTTAAGATTTTACCTAGAGAAGATTCTGAATCTAAAACTTCAATTTTTTGGTATTTTGATTCAGTTGAAAACAACACATCTTTGATTTTAATCGCGATACCAAATCCTGATGGTGTTGTTTCTCTATAATATTTTTGTTCGTCTGCCATAAATTTCTACCTCTTATTTTGGAGTAATGTTTAGTGAGTTTTTAGCCTAATTTTTCAGTTAATTTGCCAGCCAAAATGTGTACGTGTAGGTGGAAAACAGTTTGTCCTGCACCTTTACCTGTGTTCATAATTGTTCTGTAATCAGTTAAACCAAGTTTTTTAGCGGTTGCTTTAACGCCTTTTAAAAGTTTAACCATTAATTCTTCGTCTTCAAGCTCTGCCAATGATGCAACGTGAGTTTTAGGGATTACTAAAATGTGAGTGTCTGCTTGTGGATTAAGGTCGTTAATCGCAATTACTGCATCATCTTCATAAACAAAGTTTGAAGGGATTTCTTTATTGATTATTTTACAAAAAATGCAATCGCTCATTATAAAACTTCCTTTACTTTTGTAATAACTTTTTCAACTGCTTGTTCTGGAGTCATTGATTCTGTTGAATCTGTTTGACGTGTTTTTAACTCAACTTGACCTTCAGAAATTGTTTTACCAACTGTAATTCTGAATGGGAAGCCGATTAAATCAGCATCTTTGAATTTAACCCCAGCTCTTTCTGGACGGTCGTCAAGTACAGCTTCAATACCTGCGTTCATAAGTTTTGCATAAATATCTTTTGCAACGCTCATTTGTTGTTCATCTTTATCGTTCAAAGGTACAACGCAAACGTGGTATGGAGCAATTTGGATTGGCCATAAAATACCGTGTTCATCGTGCCATCTTTCAACTGCAGCAGCAGCAGTTCTTGTAACACCAATACCGTAACAACCCATTACATAAGGTTGAGCCTTACCGTTTTTATCTAAGAACATTGCGTTCATTGGTTTTGAATATTTTGTACCAAGTTGGAAGATGTTACCAACCTCGATACCTCTTGTAACTTTTAATGGTTGACCGCATTGTGGGCAAATTTCGCCAGCTTGTGCAAGTCTGATATCTTCAAATTTTTCGATGTGAGGAATGTCAACATCTAAGTTTGCACCAACCATGTGCTTGTCTTCTTGGTTGATACCAACAACAAAGTTTTTCATATCTTTAACAGTTTCATCGGCAATGATTGTAATTCCGTCCATACCTTTAGGACCAATAAATCCTTTTGCTGCGTTAAAGCCTTTTTCTACCATTAATTCTTCAATTTCTGGAGCTGATGCGATTCTGATATCCATACCGCCAACAGCGTTCATTAATTTTGTTTCTTCAACTTCTTTGTCAGCTCTGATTAAAGCTAGAACAGGTTTTTTATCAACAATGTAAACTAAGCATTTTAGAATAATTGTTGCAGGAATGTTCAAGAAGTTGCAAAGTTCTTCAATTGAGTGAGTTTGAGGAGTATCAACAACTTTTGTTTCATTGAAACCGAATTTGCCTCCGTCAACATCTGCTGGTGGAAGTTTTGAAACTGCATGGTTTGAGTTTGCAGAATAATCGCAACCATCACAGTAGAATACATCGTTTTCGCCTGCATCAGTTGTTGTAATTACCATAAATTCGTGGCTTACGCTACCGCCGATAGCACCTGAATCTGATTGAACCATTTTTGTTTCAAGTCCACAGCGTTTGAAAATTCTTGTATATGCATCAGCCATGTTTTGGTATTCTTTTTCTAAACCTTCTTGGTCAACGTCAAAACTGTATCCATCTTTCATGATAAACTCACGACCTCTTAATAAGCCAAAACGAGGACGAACTTCATCACGGAATTTTTCTTGGAATTGATATAAATTTACAGGCATTTGTTTGTATGATTTCAAACCATCACGAGCAACTGCTGTAATAACTTCTTCTGCAGTAGGTGACAAGCACATTTCGCGGTCGTGTCTATCTCTGAAACGAGCTAATTCTCTGCCATAAGCTTCCCATCTGCCTGATTCGTCCCAAAGTTCTCTTGGTTGAACAACAGGAAGTAACAATTCTTGAGCGCCTGATGCGTTCAATTCTTCTCTAATGATGTTTTCAATTTTTCTTAAAACACGCCACATTAAAGGCAAGTAGTTATAAACACCACTAGTTAATTTTCTTATATAACCAGCTCTTACTAAAAATTTATGAGAAACAACTTCAGCATCTGCTGGAAATTCTCTTAGGGTTTGTACAAACAATTTTGACATTTTCATAATTTATAATCCTCACTAATTGAGATTATTTTATCATAAAAATACAATGCGTAAAACATTATTTATAAAAGCTTAATGCCAAAAATTTTAAAGATAATAGCTCAATAATAAGTGAAAGTGTATAAATCAAACTATTGTCTTTATGGTCTTAAGGTTTTATTATATAATCCCAATGTCATCCTGAATTTATTTCAGGATTTTATAAACCTTCCGTTAACACATTATAGCTGGTAAGATGCTGAAACAAGTTCAGCATGACATAACGTTGGGTGTAATTTACACTCCTTGCGGTAAATTTTTCTCTAATTCAGCTTGAACTTCTTTAGGCTGAATTGAAAGTGTGTCGTGGTTTTCCATCGCAAGTGTCATGCACTCTTTGTATTCTGCCCACATTTGTTTGTATTTCAAAACTTGTGCCATTACGTAATACAAATCTCCGTTATCTGGAATTTCCTCTAGCGCAACCTTCATTATACCGTAAGCCTCATCATAGCGTTCAGTTTTGAACAAAATTTTTGTCATGATTTTGTACGCTTCAATGTCGCGAGGATTGTATTCCAGTGTTTTTTGCAAATAACCCAATGCAGAGTTGTAATCCCCTTGGTCGTAGGCAATTGAGCCTAAATTAAAGTATGCCCAACTGTAATTTGGTGATTGTTCAATAACTTTTTTGTATTCTGCGATAGCTTCAGGAATTTTTCCTTCGTTTCTATAAATATAGCCTAAATGGAAATGTGCAAAAATATCGTTGCTGTTTAGTTGAACAGCCTTCATAAAGCATACTTTCGCAATTTCAGGTTGTTCTTTTTTTACGTAACAAAGTCCTAAATTGAAATAGCTATTTGAATCGTCTACATCTGTTGATAATACACGTTTAAAGCACTCAATTGCCTTGTCAAATTCACGCATATCAATGTAAACAAGCCCTAAGTTATAATAAAAATCTGTATCATCAGGTGATAATTCGATTGCTTTTAGGTAAGCCTGCTCTGCTTTTGCACTATCACGCATTTTTTCATGAACGATACCCTTATTGTAATAAAGTCCTGCATCGTTAGGGAAAATGCTAATCAAGAATTGGAACTGCTTTAATGCTTCCTCGTTAAAACCTTTATCTAACAAAACCACAGCCAAGCGACGTCTAGCTTGGAAGTTAGACGAATCCTCACGAAGAATTGCTTGCAATTCCTCAATTTCTTGTAAATCTTGATCATCGCTCATATTATTATTATAAACGTTTTTTCAAAAGTTGCAAAGATGTAAAGTTAAAAAATTACTTTTTGTTTTCTTTTCTTCTGTAGAAATCTTCCAAGAAACTTGTGTTAAAGTCACCAGTTTTGAAAACTTCATCCTCAATAACTTCTAAATCGAATGGAATAGTAGTTTCAACGCCGATTACAACGTATTCTTTTAATGCTTGGTACATTCTACGTCTTGCTTGGTTTCTGTTTTCGCCCCAGCAAATCAATTTACCAATCATTGAATCGTAGTAAGGTGGAATTTTATATCCTGGGTAAACATGAGAATCTACACGAACACCAAATCCTCCTGGTTGAACATATCCTTCGATAGTTCCTGGACAAGGCATAAAGTTCTTTTCAGGATTTTCTGCGTTAATTCTACATTCAATTGCGTGACCTTGTAGATTAATATCTTTTTGTTTATACTGTAATTTTTCACCTGAAGCAACAAGAATTTGTTGTCTTACAATATCAACCCTAGAAATCATTTCAGTAATACAGTGTTCTACTTGAACACGAGTATTCATTTCCATGAAGTACCATTTTCCGTCACTATCAAGTAAAAATTCACAAGTACCAACACCTTCGTATTTAACAGCTTTTGCTGCACGGATAGATGCTTCACCCATTTTTCTTCTTGTACGTTCGTCAACGGCTGGAGATGGAGTTTCTTCAATCAACTTTTGGTGACGTCTTTGTACAGAACAATCACGTTCGCCTAAGTAGATGTAGTTTCCATATTGGTCGCCGATAATTTGAACCTCAATGTGACGAGGGTTTTCTAAATATTTTTCACAGTAAACATCTGGGTTACCGAAAGATTTTTCTGCTTCTGATTGGCAAAGTTGTAAGTTTGTAGCTACTTCATCGTCGTTTCTGCAAACTCTCATACCTTTACCGCCACCACCAGCAGTAGCTTTCAAGATAACTGGATATTTAACTTTTTTAGCGAATTTGATAACTTCTTTTGCATCGTGAACAATGCCAGTACCAGGAATTACAGGTACATCGTTTTCAATCATTGTCTTACGAGCATTAGCTTTATCACCCATTTTTCTCATTGATTGAGAAGACGGACCGATAAATTTGATGTTATGTTGTTCACAAATTGCTGCAAAATCAGCTCTTTCTGATAAGAAACCATATCCAGGGTGAATAGCATCAACCCCAGCAAGCTCAGCAACAGACATAATTGCAGGAATGCTTAAATAACTTTTTGAGCTATCAGCAGGTCCAATACAATAAGCATCAGTTGCAAGTCTTACGTGAAGAGAATTTGCATCTGCTTCTGAATATACAGCAACAGTCGGAATACCTAATTCACGACATGCTCTTATGATTCTAACCGAAATTTCGCCACGGTTTGCAACAAGAACTTTTCTAAACATAATATTCTATTCCTAATTTTTTAAATTTATTCAATATACATTAACACTTGACCATATTCAACAGGTTGACCGTCGTCTACACAAATTTCAACAACTTTACCTGAAAAATCTGATTCAATTTCGTTCATAAGTTTCATTGCTTCAATAATACAAACAACTTCGCCTTGAGCGACAAGTGATCCAACCTCAACAAAAGCAGGAGCATCTGGTGATGCTGCCTTGTAGAAAGTACCAACCATAGGTGATTTTACAGCTTTTGCTGTTTTAGCTATAGAAGAAGCACCTTCTTCTTTAACTTCTTCAACTTTAGCTGGAGCAGCAGCTTTTGTTTCTACAACTGGAGCTGCAACCACGTTAGTTGTTACTGTTTGCTTTTCTCTTTTTAGTACAATTGATTGTTCTTGGTCTTCTAATTGCATTTCTGTCAATTCAGACTCATTCATCAATTTAGCCAACTTTTCTAAATATTTTAAATCAAACTTCATATTCTAAATCCTTTCTGGACAGTGCTAGTTTTACACTAGCATCTGTCAAGATATTCGTTAGTTCTTGTATCAATTCTAATTCTGTCGCCATTTACAACGAAGAATGGAACATTTACTACTGCGCCTGTTTCAGTTTCAGCAGGTTTTGTACCGCCTTGAGAAGTGTTACCCTTTTCGGCAGGTGGAGTGTTTACAACTTCTAATTCAACGTGAGTTGGAAGATCAACACCAATTACGTTACCTTCGTGAGTTAAAACAGAAACGTTCATGTTTTCTTTTAAGTATTTGATACCGTCGCCAATCATATCTGCTGTAACTGTGATTTGTTCATAAGTTTCCAAATCCATCATTACATAGCCTGTACCTTCTTTGTATAAATATTGCATATCTCTACGATCAAGCATAGCTTTAGCAACTTTTTCACCAGCTCTGAATGTTTTTTCAACAACTTGACCAGTTTCAACGTTTTTCAATTTAGTTCTTACGAAAGCTGCACCTTTACCTGGTTTAACGTGTAAAAATTCAACTACTGACCATAAAGAACCGCCGTCTAGTTGTAGAGTTAAGCCTGTTTTTAAATCGTTTACCGAAATCATAAATTCTCCTTTTTTTAACTATGGGTAAATAATAGCATAAACAAAAATTTTTTCAAGAAAATAGTTGTAAAGATGATATAAAGGGCATATTAAAATCTATAAGACAATAAGTATATTTACTGTTAAAAAGTCATTTTAAATAGTCTTGGTTTATTCGGGGTATCGGCAGAGTAACGTCTGACCGACACCTTACGGGTTCGCTCACTTAGTTTGACTCCACCCTACCGAAAAACCACTAATTACATGTAACTCTATCATCCCAATTTATAACATTTGGGCAATTTTTGTAATCCATATTTTTATTTAGCAGAACCCAAGCTGAGCAAGCGAAAGAAAGCCCTTGTTGAGAAATACAATCTGAGAATGGAACAAGTCTGTCTTTAGGTCCACCCATCGGAATTAAGCCTTTTTGAGTTGTGTAAAAACCGAATTGGTCACGTCCTGCGGTGTTTGAACCATTTGGTCCATCAACGTCAATATATGTTGCGCCTAAAATTCTGTTTGTGCTGTCGACAGGATCGTATTCACCCCTAAAGACATCGTTTATAAGCATTGAACTTCCGTTCATCATACGTAATTTGTATCCGCTAAGTGTTTGTGATTCAAACCCACAAGAACCTTCTGAGGGTGTACAGTAGTTTAAAACCTTCATTTTTTCTCTCAAAACTTCTGTAAATTCATTGGCTTTGTATGGTTTGTTAAGCGCACTAAAACTGAAATCTGTAACATCAAAGTTAGAGATTTTGTCTATGACTAAAGCAAGTTCAATTTTTTTATAATTTTCACTCAACAAATCTGAAATTGCTCGTTCTTTATTAACTTTCACAACCGTTGGAATTGTCATCATAGATATTACGCCGATGACAAAAAGAACTACAAGCATTTCTGCAAGTGTGAAAGCGTTAAATTTTAAGCAAGATTTTTTCATAAATTTCTCTATAAAAGAATGATGTAATGGAAGAAGAATGCGAACACAACGCCTAAGATTGCACCGCAGAAAACTTCTTTAGGAGTATGACCTAACATTTCTTTTAATTTTGTACCAGCAGCATTGATGTCGTGTTTGTAGAAATCTGCAACCATCTTGTTTAAGCAAACAGCCATTTTGCCTGATGCTCTACGAATACCAGCAGCATCGTACATTACAACAAAAGCGTAACCGATTGCAACTGCAAACATTGTTGATGTAAAACCATCTAAGATACCAACGATTGTTGATAAGGCTACAACACCTGCAGAGTGTGAACTTGGCATACCACCAGTTGTTGTAAATATTCTGAAATCAACTCTTTTATTGATGATAATATCTAAAAGTATTTTGATTACTTGTGCAATGAAAGCAGCTAAAAGACCTGCTGCAATTGCTTCAATACCTGTGTTTGTGTACTTTGCGATTAAATTTTCCATTTTATACCTTTTCTCTTATTGAATTAATAATTGAGTTGAAGATTTCAGACTCAATATTTTGTTTCTTTAGTATATCATAAGCTTTGTCTAAAAGGCAATTAAGTTCACATTTAGCTTTTTCAAGTCCGAAAAGAGCCGTATATGTTAGCTTTCCTTCTTCTTTATCTTTGCCCATAGTTTTGCCCATTTCTTCAAAAGTAGAAGTTTCATCTAAAATATCATCACAAATTTGGAATGCAAAACCTAGCACTTGACCAAAATCGTCCATAGCCTTAAGTTGTTCTTCGTTTGCACCAGCGATAATTGCGCCAGCTTTTAAAACACCTTTGAATAAATCTGCTGTTTTGTGAGTGTGGATATATTCCAATATTTTTGCATCGTAAGGTTTGCCTTCCATCGCAATATCAACCACTTGACCAGCAATAATTCCATAAGCACCTGCTGCAATGGCGTGTTCTCTCAAAACTTTAACAATTACTTCTGCTGGAAGGTCTGATTTATCGATAATTAATTGAGTTCCGTAACTGATTAAAGCATCACCAGCAAGAACGGCAGTGCTTTCAGAGAATTTTTTATGGTTAGTAAGTTTTCCACGTCTGTAATCGTCGTTATCCATACAAGGTAAATCGTCGTGGATAAGGCTTTGAGTGTGTAACATTTCAAATGCACAAGCTGTTGGAAGAGCTTTTTCCATTTCTCCGCCGAAAACTCTACAAGCCTCTAAACACATAATCGGTCTTAATCTTTTGCCACCTGCAAGTAAGCTGTAACGCATTGATTCAAAAATTTCTTCTGGATAGCTCACAGGTAAGTATTCGTCTAATTTTTTGTTTACTAAATCAATTAATTCTTTCATTTTATTTATCCTCATGAATTTCTTTATGTATGCTTTGTTTTTGCGTATTTCTAGCTGATTGGCGCTTTTGAGCGCTAATCTTTACCGCCATTTTGTCGTTATGATGTTTAAAATGAGTTTCTCTTTCGTGTTTTGTGCCAGAAAATTTAACTCGTTCTTTGTACTCTTTTGCCTCGTTTACAAAGGTTAAATAGCTTTGATAACGACTTAAATCAATGTCATCAATGTGCTCTAATACGGCACAACCTGTTTCTTTGTCGTGTAGACAGTCTGAAAATTTGCAATAGCCTTTGTATTGACTAATTTCATCAAAAAGTAGGTCTACTTCGTTCGGCATTAAAAAATCGAATTTAAGATTGCTAAACCCAGGAGTGTCAACAATTCTCATAGTATCAGTGATGTTGATAATTTCACAGTGGCGAGTCGTGTGAGTTCCTCGTTCAGTTTTTTCGCTGACAGATTTTGTTCTCAAATTGCAATTTGGATTAATTGCATTGATTAAACTTGATTTTCCTACCCCTGAACTTCCACAAAGAACAGAGATTTTTCCATCTAAAATTTCTTTAAAATCTTCAATGCCATCTTTTTCTTTTGCAGATGTAAAAACGATGTCAAATCCAAGTGGTTCATATATTTGAAACACTTTTTCAATGGTTGAATCGTCAAGTGATAAGTCATTTTTGTTGAAACACAATTCTGTTGGAATGTTGTAATATTTTGCAAATGCAATATATCTGTTAAGTTGCTCAAAACTTAACTCGGGTTCTTTTACGGCAGAAACAATTACAATTTGGTCAATGTTTGCAACGTTTGGGCGTGGAATATAGTTTTTCTTTTGTAAAACTTTTTCAATCGCACCGTTTTCAAATTCAACAAAATCACCTACAACAATTTTTAATTTTTGTTTCTTAAGGACTTCTCTCAATTTGCATTCAAAAGTTTGATTATTATGATTTACATAATAAAAATCTGAATGAATTTTAAAGATTTGTCCTATTTGTCCCATTCTTACACTCTCAAAGACTCAATTGCTTTTTTAACATCTTTGCTTTTATAAATGTAACTTCCTGCTACAAGTGATGTTGCGCCTAATGAAACGCAAACTTTTGAAGTTACATCGTTAATTCCGCCGTCAACTTGGATGATTAAATCATCTTTACCATTTTGTTGGATTGTAGGAATTTTTTGCGCGCAATAGTGCATAAATTCTTGTCCGCCAAACCCAGGTTCAACAGTCATTACAAGAACCATATCAACAAAAGGTAAGTATGGAATTATATCATTTTGGTTTGTTTTAGGTTTAATTGAAATACCAGCTTTGCAACCTAGAGATTGAATTTTTTTGCAAATTTCTTCGATATTTTCTGGTTTTACAGCTTCATAGTGGAATGTAATTATATCAGCACCAGCTTTTGCAAAGTCTTCAATATATTTTTCAGGATTATCAATCATTAAATGAACATCAAGAGGCTTTCTTGCAAAGCGTTTTAGAGCTTTAACTACAGGAATACCAATTGTGATATTTGGTACAAAATGACCGTCCATAACGTCAACGTGAATCCAGTCAGCGCCGTTATCTTCAACAAGTTTTATATCTCTTTCAAGGTTAGCAAAATCTGCTGACAAAATTGATGGTGATACAATAATTTCTTTACTCATTTATAACTCCTAATTTTTTACAAGCTTCGTAAGCACATTTTTGTTCCGCATCTTTTTTGCTTGTGCCAATTGCAGTCGCCAAAACTCTGTTTTGATAAAGTACTTCCATTTTGAATTTTGGTTCATGTGCTGGTCCAATTTCCTCAACCAATTTGTACTGCGGAACTTCTTTTGTTTTTGATTGAGTGTATTCTTGCAAAACTTCTTTGGCATTGTATTTTGCCATATTGTTTTTTATGTCTAAAATATAATCTTCAAAAATGTCGTTTAAAAAATCAATAATTTCTTTTTGTTTGCCGTCTAAATAGAAAGCTCCTAAAAGTGCTTCAAATACACAAGCATTGATTGATGAGCGTTTTCTTTCGCCAGCTTTTTCAGCGTGTGTACCTAAAACGATTAAATCTGTGATATTAATTTTTTCTGCAATTTTAGATAATGTTGCATCAGAAATTAATATAGAACGGATTTTTGTAAGTTCTCCCTCGTGAGATTTTGGGTATTGTTTTATTAATTTTTCAGAAATTGCAAGTTTTAAAACGGCATCTCCAAAAAACTCTAAACGTTCATAATTATCAAGTGAATTAAGATTATTTTCTTTAGTAAAAGACGGATGAGTCAATGCTTTTTGGAACAAATCTTCATCCGTAATTTTAATGTTAAATATTTCTTCTAACGCTTCACGCATTAAAAAATTCCTTTGATAAAGCTAAGTAAATCTACCCAATGGTGAGTGTCTACAACAAAATACAAGAAGTAATAGTAAATTACAGGGATTGTAAATACATAACTGTCAGTTCTGTCTAAGAAACCACCGTGTCCTGGAAGTAAGTTACCAGAATCTTTTACGCCAGCATCACGTTTTAATAGAGATTCGCATAAATCACCGATTTGAGCAAAACCTGTAACTAGTAACCCTGCAATAATTGTGTGATACCAAGGTAATTTAATAAAGTAAGCGATAATAAAACCGCCAACTAAAGCACAAACAGCACCACCAATTGAACCTTCAATTGTCTTGTTTGGACTAATTACAGGTGCAAGTTTGTGTTTGCCAAACTTTCTTCCAAAATAATAGCAACCAACATCTGTGAAAATTACAAGCAAGAACATGAAAATTACATATCCCAAACCTGCATTCATAAAGTCGGTTTTCAAAATCATTTGCATTGAAGAAGTGTTGTTAGAACCTAAATCTCTTAAAAATAAAAGATGTAGTGGAAACCAACCGCTGTAAACAAAGCCTACAATTGTTGTTGCAACGTTTGCAGTATATGGTTGTTTACCTTTAAACAATACCCACATAAAGGCAATCATTGTACCTGCAGTAAATGCTAATGGTACCAAGTGAAAGCAATTGAAGTAAGCAAGAACCGCGAAAATTACGTCTGCTACCACAATTACTTTCAAACTTGGATAAAATCCTTTATGTTCTAATATTTGAACAAACTCTTTTGATGCTAAGAAGGTAATTACAGCTAGCAAAAGTAGCAGTGGCAAACCACCGAAAATAATACATGCTAGAGCAATTAGCCCTAAAACCCAACCTGTAATTACTCTTAGAACTGAGTTGTTCATTATACTGTCATAACCTCTTTGTCTTTTTCTGTAACTTCTTTGTCGATAATAGCTGTGTATTTATCGGTTAATTTTTGAATTTTATCTTGATTATCTTTAACCATATCTTCTGGTAAGTTTTCAGATTTTTCTAATTTTTTCAATTCATCAGTCATATCACGACGAACGTTTCTTACTTGAACTTTAGCTTCTTCACCGAATTTTTTAACATCTTTTGTGATTTCTTTTCTTTTTTCTTCTGTTAAAGGTGGGAAGTTTAATCTTACTGAAACACCGTCGTTGTTAGGAGCAACACCTAATTCAGCTTTAATAATTGCTTTTTCAACCTCTTTTAAAATTGATTTATCAAATGGAGCGATTACAAGTGAAGTACCTTCTGATACTGTAACTTGAGCCATTTGTTTTAATGGAGTTGGTGCGCCATAGTATTCAACCATTACTTTGTCCAACATTGCAGGGTTTGCACGACCTGTTCTAACTGTTGAAAACTCACGGTGTAATTGGTTAATGGCTTTTTCCATTTTTTCTGTACCGTTTTTGAATAATGTATCTAATGCTTCTGACATTGGTTACCTCTTTCTTATTATTGTTTACCTACATAAGTTCCGACTTTTTCGCCCAAGATAATTCTCTTGATTGCGTCTTTTGCTTTGAAATCGAAAACGATGATTGGAATATTGTTTTGTTGACATAAATCACAAGCTGATCTATCCATAACTTTTAAATCGTGTTTAATGATTTCATCATAATCAATGTTTTCTAATTTTTTAGCATCTTTGTTAACGTTTGGGTCATCAGTGTAAACACCATCGACACCGTTTTTAGCCATTAACATTACTTGTGCATCAATTTCAGATGCTCTCAATGCACTTGCTGTATCAGTTGTGAAGAATGGATTGCCTGTACCTGCGGCAAATATTACAACACGACCTTTTTCCAAGTGCCTATTTGCTTTGAATCTGATATAAGGTTCAGCGATTTGGTTCATATCAATTGCTGATTGAACTCTGCAAGATACGTCAATCTTTTTAAGTGCTGATTGCAAAGCAAGAGCGTTCATAACTGTTGCTAACATACCTAAATAATCGCCTGAAGCTCTATCCATTCCTAAACGAGCGCTGTTTTTCATTCCTCTGAAAATGTTTCCGCCACCGACTACAACGGCAACTTCTACGCCCATTTCGTGGATTTGTTTAATTTCTTCAGCAATAAATTCAACGGGTTTGTAATCAATACCGAACTGTTGTTCTCCTAATAATGCTTCACCGCTGATTTTTAACAAAATTCTTTTATATTTTAAGTTTTCCATGCAGACTCCTCTTTTTTATGCTACCTTAAATATGTTATGATGTAAAGTTTTTTACATTTATATTATAAAAGAAAAGTTGGAATTATGTTATACCTTTTAATCGCAACTGTATGTTTTTCACTATCTTTCGGACTCATCAAAAGTCAATTAAGTATGTTACCGACAGACTTTGTCGTAATGCTTAGATTACTTTTTGCATTCGTAATTTTTTTACCTTTTGTTAGAAAATTTACTTGCAAAGAACATTTGAAAGCGTTTTTTATTGGAATGATTCAATTTGGTGTAATGTATTTTGCTTTTTTGAAAGCATTTAAGTTTTTGCAAGGTAATGAAGTCGCACTTTTAACAACTACGACTCCTGTTTTTGTTGCAATTTGGGCATCTTTGTTTGGTGATAGATTTAAATTTGTTTATATCTTATGTATTTTGATGTCTGTTTTTGGTGCTGGAATTGTTGTTTGGCAAAATTTGGAATTTTCTCAAATCGTTAAAGGTGTTTTATTGATGGAAACTTCAAATTGTACATTTGCGCTTGGTCAAGTTTTGTGGAAAAAGTTTATTCCAGACGAAATAAAGTCCGAAAATCTTATGGCAAGTGCTTATTTAGGTGCATTTTTCTTAATTATGCCATTTGTAATTGCAAACAACGAAATTGCCTCAACTTCATTAACTCATTTGCAAATTTTAGCGATACTTTATTTAGGCGTAGTTCCAACAGGAATTGGCTTTTACCTATGGAATAAAGGTTCAAAATATGTTAAAAGTTCGACTTTAGCGATTATGAATAACTTAAAAATCCCGTTTGGTGTTTTGTTCTCAATCCTAATTTTTCACGAAAAAATAGACGTTTTGAACTTTATTTTAGGCTCATCAGTAATTATATTGGCAATTTTAATCCTACATTGGCGCTTGAAGCAAGATGCTTAAACTCTTTTATCGTTTTTTAATTGTTGAATTGCAAGAGTTGAGTAAATAGGTCTGTGTGCCATTTTTTCTGCTACAACGTCGGCAATGGCAGCAGTTAGCATAATTGGCAATATTGTCGCGTATCCGCCAGTCATTTCAAAAACCATAATTACGGCAGTAATTGGAGTTCTTGCAACGGCTGAAAGAAATGCTGCCATCCCTATTGCGCCAAAAGCGATTGGGTTAACTGTTAAACCAATAAAATGACTTAATCCGCCTGTTAAATATCCCAAAAATGCACCTAGCATCAAAGTTGGCAAGAAAATACCACCCGCAGCTCCAGAGCCGAAACATATTGGAGTTACAAAGAATTTAACGATGAAAATTACAAATACAAGTTTTAGTCCTATATTGCCTTGTAATAAGCTTTCAACAGTTAAATTCCCAGCACCCATTACTTGAGGTAAAATCACCCCAATTAAACCGATGATTAACCCTGCAATAGCAGGTTTTAACCAATTTGGAATTTTGTCCAAAAGGGAATAAATTTTATTTGTAATCAAAATTGTCCGCGCAAACATTACACCTAAAACACCTGCTAAAACGCCAAGAATAAGACATACGGCGATTGTTTTAAAATTTAAATCAGCGCTTGTCATGATTATGTTGAAGGCTGGATTGTTGCCTAGGCATTCTCGTGCAATTGCAGATGCAACAACGGCTGCAACCATTGTTGGTAATAAAATCATATAAGAAAATTTGTGGATTAATTCTTCCAAAACAAAAACTGTGCCTGCAATTGGGGCATTAAATGTTGCTGCAATGGCAGAACCAGCACCAGCGGCAATAAGTTTATCTTTGTTAAATCCTGTCGCTTTAAAGAGTTTTCCAACTAAAGCTCCAGCACCAGCACCTAGCTGAACACTAGGACCTTCTCTACCAAGTGATAATCCTGAGCCGATAGCGGCAAGACCTGCGAAAAATTTAACAAAAATACTTCTAATTCTCGTAAGTTTACCGTAGTTAGCCAAACATAACTTAACATACGGTATGCCACTTCCTCGAGTTTCAGGAGCGAATTTAAATACTAATAATCCAGATATTAGCCCACCAAAAGTGGTTATAAGTGGCAATATCCATATTCTTTGAGGGTTATGAAGCGTAAAAGATTGAATATGATTGAATGTCCAGCTAATAGAGCTATTAAAAGCAACAATAAGAAAACCAGTTATAACCCCTATTAGCAATGCTTGCCAAAGGGATTTACCGTGAATTACTCTTCTGATGAATTTAATAACATGTCTGTTCATATTACTATTATATATTTTTCTGGGTATATTAAAAAATCTTTAAAATTTCTAAACAATTCTTGTCTTTTTTTCTTTTTTTGTAGATAATTAATCTTGATATTGTATATCGTAAGTATAATTGTCATGTGTATATAAAAGGAGACAAGAAATGAAATTATTTAAATCATTATTTGCGACTGTGGCTGCTTTAATGATTGCAACATCAGCTCACGCTGCTGGTACTGCAACAGTTCAAGCATACGCACATCCAACAATGTTTGGTACGCAAGTACAATCTACTCAAGCTGAAGGTGTTTACCTAGTAGGCGACAAAGTATTGAAATCAGATGCTGATTTATCAGTACAAGGCAAAGAAAACGTAGTTATCGATTCAATGGCTAAAAACTTGATGTCAAAATTAGAAAAATTAATCGGTAAATTCGACCCTAAAAAACCAGTTTTACGTTCAGAAATGGCACACGCAATGGCTGAAGGTTTAAACTTGCCAACAGTTAAAACAAGATACCAATACAAAGACGTAAACGCAAATTGGGCTAAACCTTACATCTACAGAGCATTAGGCGCTGGTGTTATGATTGGTTACCCAGATAAAAACTTCCGCCCAGAACAAAAAATTACAAAGGCTGAAGTATTCGCAACATTTGCTCAATTGTTAAGCAACGAACCACAAGCTAAAACAGTTGGCAAATTAGTAAACAAATACGAAATGCAAGAAATTCCTGCATGGGCAACAAAAGCAACAATCAAAGTTATGGAATCAGGTATTTTAAACAACCTTCCAGAATTAGACAAAGTTGCTAGCCAAAAATATTTATCAACAGAACAACTTTACAAATTAGTTTGTGCTTTAAGCGTAAGCAAATACTACAATGCTAAATTCTTAAATGGCGCAAGCTTAGGTGCTGTAAAAGTTAAAATGTCAGAAAGAGTTGATGCTAGACACTCTAACATCGGTGACACATTCTATGCAGTAACAACTGAAGATGCTAAAATTGCTGGCACTTGCTACGCAGTTGGCTCAAAAGTTAAAGGTGAAGTTGTAGAAGTTGTAAGACCTGGCGTTAAAAACCCTGGTTATGTAAAAGTTAAATTCACTTCAATCAACGGTGTTGATTTCCCAGCTAACGTTTCAGATGTTAACGCTACAAACGTTAAAACAACAAACGTAGTTGCTAGAGTATTGGGCGCTCCATTCTCAGCTACTGGCAGAGTTGCTGGTGTTGCTGGTCGTTCAGTTTCTGCTGCAGCAAACGTAGTTTCAAACGGTACTGAAAGATTAGGTGACAATTTATCAAACACAATGGCTAACACAGCTTCATTAGAACCAATGGCTGGTTTAAGAAGCTTCGGTAAAGGCTTTGTAACTATCGGTTACGGCGTTTACGATATCGCTAAATTAGCTGTTTCAGGTGTATTTGGTGTTGTATATGAATTCGGTGACGAAGTAAGATACTTAATCTTACCAAGCTCAGTTAACGATTCAGCATTAAACCCTGGTGATGAATTAACTGTTTTCTACAACAAATAATGAATAATTAAATTCATAATTAAGACGGCGGATGCGATTTTATCGCATCCGCCGTCTTTTATTTTGTAGGCTGAATATTTCAATGTAATAAAACTTAAAAATAGGTGAAAACTACTAAAGTTCATAAAAAATCTACCGATAAAGATAAATGTAAGATGTACAAAATATAAGAGGTATGTGTATGGGTATCGGAAATTTAAATAATAATTTTGGTAGTTTAACAGCAGGTAACATTTTAAAAAATAATAATGTAAAAAATAATGGAAAAGCAGAAACTTTAAATACAAGTGTTAAAACGAATGTAGATTCATTAAACACAGCCACACTTGGAGATAAAGATGGCAAAGTCTTTGATTCAAATAATTTAAAAGATAATACTGAAGTATTATATGGTAAATCCTCTAGCAAAAGTAGAAAAACTTTTAGAGACTGTTGGAATAGGGCAGTGTCAAATAGACAGAAGAATCAAGGACATACTGTTTCATCAAGTAGTAATCCAAAAGAAGGTAATGCTCTAGCGCTTTTGGGAGCAAGTTTTGTTGATGCAGTCGTTGATTATTTTGGCTGGTAATACTTTAGAATGTAATTCTAAAGCCTTTTTAAAAATTAAGATTATATAAACGCTCATTTATCTATTGTATAATATATTTAGAATAGATTTGGAATTATGAGAAAATATCACACACATATAACCTTAATATTTTTAGCATGTATATTGTACGTAATGGCGAATTTCCAAAGGGTTGCAATCCCTGGGGCAATATTTGACACGTTGCAAGCAGATTTACACGCAAACGCACCTACAATAACATCTTTTGGTGCAACATTTATGTACACTTATGCTTTCAGCTTGCTTGCGATTGGCATGTTAGTTGATAGATTTAGCGGTGTAAAGGTTATTTTGTGGGGAGGTTCGTTGTTTGCTGTTGGGGCTTTGATTTTTCCTAATACAACTTGCTTACCACTATTGTATTTTAGCCGTATGCTTTTAGGTGCAGGTGCTGCTTGCTTCTATTTGAGTTTAGTTCAAGAGGTTAAAAAATGTTTTCCTGATAAATATTTTGGTATTTCTGTTTCTTTAATGCTAATTACTGGCTATATGGGTGGTGTTTGTGCAAACGCTCCGTTTATAATGGTTGCACACGCTTTTTCTTGGCAAGCAGTAATGAACGTTCTAGCGGTTATAACTCTTGCTGTTGTTTTGGTTTATGCATTTGTATTACACTTTTTGCATGGTGTGCCACAAAACGAACACGTGCATTTTTCATTAGAACCATTTAAAGAAGTTTTATCGAAACATTTTAACCGTAATTTATATATGTTTGCTGGATTAAATTATGGATTATATTATGTAATTCAAACAGTTATCGGGGTAAAATTCTTAAAAGATTTTGTTAATTTATCAGCAACTCAAGCCTCAGTTGCTCTTTCTATAATGGTTGTTATTGCAGGTGTTTCTGGTTTATCATTGGCTACATTAAGCAAATTGTGCAATAATCGTCGTGTAATTTTCATGAAAACGGTTTGCCTGTTTACAACAACAATTTTTGCAATAATCTTCTTATGCTTGTTGTTTGATATAAGAACTCATTTAATTGTTTATATGTTGATGTTGATTGCTATTGGTGGTGGAATGTCGCCGTTGTTAGTTCCAATTATTCACGGTACAAACAAATACGAGGTTCGAGGAACTGCTTTGAGTATTATGAACTGCTGTTTCTTCTTGTCAGTAGGTATTTTAGCAAGTTTGGTGGGTGTTTTGCTTGATGTATATGCACCTGTTTCAAATAATGTAGGACATTTGGTTTATTCAAACAAATCTTATATGCTGGTCTTTGGAACATTTATTTTGTTCTCACTTGTTGAAATGTACAATGTTTTCAAACTTAAAGACGTAGAATAATAAAATCTCATTTTAATAGAGGATTTAAAAACCTTCAAAAATCCATAAAATAGAATTGTGGACTTGGAGGGAAATATTTTATGTCAACAATAGGGGCATTAACCGCAAATACAGATTTACAGTCGTTAATGGCTAAGATGTATGGAAACGGCATTGGAAAAGTTAATAGCGCAAAAGAAAATCTAGAAAGTCTTTTGGTTACTAACTCAAATGATATTAATAAAAATGATGATTTCTTAAATAAACTGCAAGAACAATACCACTCTTTAGGTTTAAATAAAGTTCAAGATGTGCAAGGTTTGCAAGAATCTCAATTGATTAATCAAGAATTGGGTATTCCGTCAGGCTTGCAAATTCAAGGTGTAGAAGACTCTGCTAATACAAATTCTTATCAAAATTTGTTAGATAAGTTAATGGGCTCAATTGAAAAAGCTTTAGACAAAGATGGTGACGGAGAAGTTTCTCAACAAGAGTTTAAAGAAGGTTTTGAAAATCTTGCGAAAAAAGTTCCAAACAACGAAGTTGCAGGTACATTAGCTAATCTTGGTTCAGGTAAAAATTTAGCGGGAAACTTTATTCAAAGTTTAATAAACAATTATAAAGACAACGGTGGAATAGCAAGTGTAATTTCATCACTAGGCTCTGTCGTTTAAATTTGATAATATAAGGAAGAGAGAATAAGGAAATCGGCGGTTTGCGTTGCAAACCGCCTTATTTTATGCTATAATTCTTCGGGAAATTAGCGAGGAGTAAAAATTATGCATAATACTAGAAAAATTACAGATGACTTAACTTTTTTAGGTGTGAATGATAGAAGAATAGCTCTTTTTGAGAATGTTTTTCCAGTTTCAAGAGGAGTTTCTTATAATTCATACTTGTTAAAAGATGAAAAAACAGTTTTGTTAGATACAGTTGATCAAAGTGCACACGACCAATTTTTAGAAAATTTGGCTTACGCACTTGAAGGTAGAAAACTTGACTACTTGGTTGTAAACCACATGGAACCAGACCATGCAGCTACAATTCAAGATGTTGTTGAAAAATATCCAGAAGTTAAAATTGTTTGCAATGCAAAAACTCAAACAATGTTAAAACAGTTTTTCTCATTTGATGTTGATGCGGATACAATGATTATCAAAGAAGGCGAGGTTTTAGAAACAGGCAAACACAAATTAACTTTTATTATGGCACCAATGGTTCACTGGCCAGAAGCTATGGTTACTTATGATGTGACTGATAAAATTCTATTTTCAGCAGATGCTTTTGGTACATTTGGGGCTTTAAACGGTAATATTTTTGCAGATGAAGTTGATTTTGAAAAAGA
>ERZ808275.127-NODE-127-length-44303-cov-5.174200_pt1 | contig 44303 bp, 39 predicted proteins | sample MGYA00520894_ERZ808275 | MGnify/ENA primary metagenome ERZ808275 (study PRJEB31516, sample SAMN03275598) | gut metagenome | biome: mammalia-associated habitat; material: feces | host: Papio cynocephalus | place: Kenya | collected 2012-08-03 ... | reverse complement strand
TTAGTGCTTTTTTAGGAAAACTTGGATCAATCATTGGTAAATCAATTGTTGGTATGGTTATTTTTGTTGTTAATTCTTTTGTTTCTTTCATTTATTTTTCCTTTCTTTTATTAAATAATTTGAATCATTGGCCCTGGTAAATCAAACGAGTTATGATGGGTATTTACTTCAACATGTCCATCCACAGCACGTCCAATTCTCTTTCTTAAATACATCAATAAATCTAAAGCATGACTTAATACTTTCTCATTAGAAACTAGAATAAATGCGTCAATATCACTATATTTAGTGGCGTTATTTCTCGCAAAAGATCCATGAATCCAAAATTCATCAACATAAAAATTTTCTTTTAAATACTTGCTTTCACTTTGAATGATTTTCGTTACCTTTTTTAAAGAAATATAAGGATATTTTCTATTTAATGCATCTACTCTTTTATAAAATAATTGAAATACGATTAAAGCATTTTCTTCTTGATGATTTTCCAGGTAATCTACTACTTTTTTGGTTTTTTTATAGTTAAAAATTACGGGCATTTTTCTTTCTTTTAAACGAATAAAATTATGAATCACTTCCGCCATCATAACGTTCCATTTCTTTAGAAATACTTTTTTAGTAATCACCATAAAAAAGGCTTCAAAAGCAAAGTAAGATGATGGGAAAGTTTGATAATTATGAATGATACCTATTAACACTTCTTGTTTTCTCTTTTTTAGTTTTAGTTTCTTATTTGTTAATAAAAAATAACATTTTTCAATAGAAGATAAATTAAATCCCGCTCTTTTGATGTATTGGACTATACGTTTTGCTTTTAACATATACTTTTCTTCTTTAAAATAAGGCTTTAATTGCCCTTTATAAATTTTTCTTTTTCGCATTTCGTCTAGTTTCTTTTTAGGGTCATAAAAAAAGTCTCGACAAAACACATAATCAATTTTTGGATTGTATTTCATTCTCTTTTATTTTTTGATATTGTTTTAGAAATTGATTCGCTCCGGTAGAGCTTAATCCACTCATCATACCGATTTCTAAAGCAATCCAAACATTATCCGCTAAAGGGATGACGCTTGCATCAATGAAATAAATAATTACCCCCATTACGCCACCGAGTAAAGCGGCAATAAAAGGAATATAAGCATATCGTTCAGATTTCTTTTTAAAAATCAATTTCCAAAATTCGCTTAGTAAATAGCAAATAAAAGCAATGAGGGGTACGATAAAAATTTCCATTTTTTCTATCCTTTCTTTAATTTTTTTTCATTTCTAACTTCTCTTCTAGCAGTAGAACTCGCTTTAATAATTCTTCGTAGCGTTTTTCTACGTTCAAGAAATTTCTTTCCATGCGGCTTACACTTTCTTTGATATAAGCAATGTCCGAAAGAATAATACCTTCATTTTTACCTTGTAATTTCATCTCTTCTTTTTTTGATTTTAGAAAAGTTAAATACGCAAAAACAATACTTGATAAAGCCGCTAAAACGGAAACAATGCTTATCCATTTTTCGATAACAATCACCTCCTTATAAAGAAGTTTTTTTCGTGATTCTTTTGTTTAGATATGAAGAATAAAGGGAGAATACAATATCAAACAAAAGAGTGATAATAGAAATTCGTTTTCTTTTATCACGAAATCACTCCTTTCATAATGAATAGGGAGATGAAATGCTTAATTTTTTTAAAAAAGACGAAAAAAAAGACTACACCGCGTGTAGTCTATAAAACAGATTCAGTTTGTTTTTTATATTCTTTTATTCTTCTTCGGCAAATTGCGAGAAATAAAGTTCCGCATAGAAGCCTTTCTTTTTAAGAAGTTCATCATGCGTACCCACTTCTATGATGTTTCCGTCTTTCATTACAAAGATTGCGTCAGCGTTACGAATGGTACTCAGTCGATGCGCAATAATAAAGCTCGTTCTACCTTCCATCATGGTATTAAAAGCGTCCGATATTTTCTTTTCTGTTCTTGTATCAATAGAGGAAGTTGCTTCGTCTAAAATGACGATTTCAGGCATTCTTAACATGACTCGCGCAATGGTAATGAGTTGTCGTTCCCCTTGCGATAAGCCACTTTTAGAAGAAATTTTTGTATCATAACCATTACTTAGACGTTTAATAAAGCCATGCGCATGCGCTTTTTTACAGGCTTCAATAATTTCTTCTCTTGTCGCATTTTCTTTGCCATAAGCGACATTTTCTAAAATGGTACCTTCAAAAATCCACGTATCTTGTAATACCATACCATAATGGCTTCGTAATTCATGACGAGTCATTTGATAAATGGATTGGTCATTTAAAAGAATGTCTCCTTGGTTCACATCATAGAAACGCATTAATAAATTAATTAATGTCGTTTTTCCGCATCCAGTAGGACCAACAATCGCAATATGTTGACCTTTATGAATGGTAAAATGGAAATTAGTAATTAAAGGACGCTCGGGCTGATAAGCAAAATAAACATGGTTTAAAGCAATAGTGTCCACATCAGATTCAATATGCACTTCATCCACTTCTTTTTCATCTTCTTGGTCTAAGACTTCAAAGATACGGGCTAACGACGCTAAAGCGGATTGGAATTCCGTCACTACACTCGACACTTCGTTAAATGGTTTCGTGTATTGATTACTATAAATTAAGAATGAAGATAATTCAGAAATACCGATCACTAAAGAAGCACTGATGTTGTCGTTATTAATGAATAAAATAGCGCCTACAATTCCCACTAAAGCATAAACGATGCCGTTAATAAAACGAGTAGTTGGATTGGTGGTTGCCCCCATAAAGACGGCTTTAACCCCGGTATCATAGAGTTGATTCGCTAAAACATCAAACTTCTCTACTGCTTCTTTTTCATAGCCTAATTCTTTGACGATTTTTCCGTTTTCCATCATCTCTAAAACATAAGCGCCGACTTCCCCTTTGATTTGGGATTGCGCTTTAAAATATTTATGCGAGCGTTTGGCAATAAAGGAAGCCGCAAAAATCGATAAAGGTGTCACAACGACAACGACTAAAGCTAATAACCAGTTAATAATAAACATAAATACGAGCGTAAATAAAATGGTAATAATTCCTTGATAAAGTTGTTTAAAACCTTCTAAAATACCATCGGCAACCGTTTCAACATCACTAATCGAACGAGAAACTAAGTCACCTTCTTGATGTTGATCAATATAAGAAACGGGCACATGATTCATTTTATAAAACAAATCATTTCGTATTTGTTTCACTGCCATTTGTGTGACGTGAGACATCGAAAGTTCATATAAGTAGGTAAAAGCCGCTACTCCAATTAAACAACCTAAAATAATGAATAATTTTTGATAGATTGTTTCAAAAGGCACATTACCCACAACAAATAAATCGATAATATCGCCAATGACCATAGGAATATAAAGCGTTAATCCTACAAATATCGTAGCGAACACAATACCAAAGATAAAATAACCGATAGAAGGACGGATATACGATAAAAAACGACGAATGTTTTTCATATTAACGCACCTCCTTTTTGGTTTGAGATTCATAGATTTCTTGATAAACCTCACAAGATTTTAATAATTCTTCATGGGTTCCATTACCGACCATTTCCCCATTATCCATAACGATGATTTGGTCCATTTTACTAATAGAAGTCGCACGTTGAGAAATAAAGAATAACGTTGTGTCTTTTAAATGATGATGGATGTTTTCTCTAACCTTTTTATCGGTTAAATAATCTAAAGCACTGGTTGCATCATCTAAAATTAAAAGTTTCGGTTTCCGTAATAAAGCGCGGGCAATGGTAATTCTTTGTCTTTGCCCACCGGAGAAGTTCTTTCCTCCTTCAACCACTTCATGATCTAACCCGTCTTTATAATCAAAGACAAAGTAGGCTTCCGCTAAACGGAGGGCTTCTAACATTTCCTCATCGGTCGCATCACTTTTACTCATTAACAGGTTAGAACGGATGGTACCTTTAAATAACGCAACTTTTTGATCGACCACTGCGATTTCTTTTCGTAAGTCCTCTAACGAAAGACTTTGAATCGGTTTCCCGTCCACTAATAATTGTCCACTTCTAACATCGTAAAAGCGTTCCATTAAATAAAGAATCGTGGATTTTCCTGAACCAGTTCCACCAATCATACCAATAGATTCGCCATGTTGAAAGGAAAATGTAATATGCTCTAACGCATCATTTTCACTACCAGGATAACGGAAATTCACATCAATAAATTGATAAAATGGTGTATTTTCTTTTGCTTCTACTTTTTCATCTTTTGAAACAATGGAAGAAGTTAAAGCAAAGATACGATCGAGACGAACTTTTGAACTCGCTGCTTTGGTAAATAAAATAACTAAGTTAGAAACGACGAGTAACGCTAATAAAATTTGATTCATGTAGTTAATTACGGAAATAACATTACCTTGCGTTAAATTTCCTACTTGCACTTCTAATCCACTTAAATAAAGTAACGCTACGATACCTAATTGAATCACGGCATACGTTAAAGGGTTTAAAAGCGAAGTAAAGCGAATAATGCCCATACTTTCTTTCCGATATTCATCGGTTTCTTTTTGATAATGGTCATAGGCTTGCTCTTCTTTTAAGAAAGCACGAACCACTCTTGTACCGGAAATATTTTCGGAATTGAGTAAAGATAAATGATCTAATTTTGCTTGTACTTTTTGGTAGCGGTTTGAAGCGGGACGCATAATAAAGAAAATAATAATGGCAAGTGCCACTGTGGTTACTAAAAAGACTAAGCCTAATTTAAAATGAATGATGAAAGCACATATAATACTACCAATAATAATAAATGGTGCCCGAACTACTAAGCGAATAAAACGGTTGACCGTATTTTGCATTTGGTCGATATCCGTAGTCATAATGGTGACTAAATTTTCAGTACCAATTTGATTTACTTCCGCATTGGATAATTCGTGGATATGATGGAACATCGCTTTTCTTAAGTCTCTTCCATACGCATTAGCGACTCTAGAAGCAAAGTATTGGCAGGTTAATGAACATCCAAATCCCAATAAACCAAGGCCAATCATGATAGCCCCTTTTACCAATACATAATGCATATCATAAGAAGGAATACCAATATCAATGATATCTCCCATAATAAAAGGAATCATCAATTCAAAAATGGCTTCTAATAACTTAAAGAAAGAGCCAAAAATGCATTCTTTTGTATATTTTTTTAAATACGACAAGCTATTTTTCATTTTCATCACCTTCTATATTGTAGAAGATTGTAAACTATATTAAAAATATTTATAATATATATGTTCTATACTTAAAATATATAGGAGGAAAACGAATGGATTTACGTACACTTCACTATTTCATTACTGTCGTTGAAGAAGGTAATATTTCAAAAGCGGCGAAAAAGCTCCATATTTCACAACCCCCACTTTCTCTTTGTTTAAAAAACTTAGAAGAAGAATTAGACGTTACCCTTTTTATGCGCGGTGCCCGTTATATTGAATTAACGGAAGCCGGAAAAATTCTTTATCAACGCGCTTTAACGATGGTTACCTTAGAAACCCAAGCCAAAAAAGAAATGAAAGATATCGCTAAAGGCGTATTGGGCACTCTTTCCATTGGCTGCGTTAGTTCTAACCACATGTATGTTTTAACCCATGGTTTAAAAACCTTTATGAAAGAATATCCCGAAGTTTCTTTTGAAGTTCATGAAGGAAACACCTATGAACTTCTTGACTTATTAGAAAAAAATATGATCGAATTAGCGTTTGTTCGTACGCCCTTTAACGTCGAGAAATTTAACGCCATTGTTTTAGATGAACAACCGATGATTGCGGTCTATCACCCTGACTTTTTTACCATTGAACAAGAGCAAGTCACGTTAAAGGACTTAGCGAAATATCCACTCATGATGTATCGCCGTTTCAATAGCATTATTAATTCTATTATGAAAAAAGAAGGAATTGATTTAAACTTTTATTTAAAAAGTGATGATGCGCGTACCGCTTTACTTTGGGCAGATATTGGTTTAGGTGTCGCTTTAGTGCCTTTATACGCTCTTTTATATCCACACGCCTCTAGTTTAAAATTTGTTCCTTTATTAGAAAAAGAACTTCAGACTTCTGTTACTCTTGCTTATAAAAAGAATGCCTATTTAAGTAAACCTGCCCAAGCCCTCATTGATATCTTTACTAAAAATCGCCTTTCTAACTAAAAATACCTCCAAAACTGGAGGTACTTTTTTTATTTAGTTTTCTTTTCTTGATAAGCAATACTAGCTTTAATAAATCCTAAAAATAAAGGATGGGGTTTGGTCGGTCTAGATAAGAATTCCGGATGGAATTGTGTAGCAATAAAGAAAGGATGAGATGGTAGTTCAACGATTTCTGCTAAATGGAGTTCTGGATGAATACCCGAAAAACGTAAGCCATTCGCTTCTAATACTTCTTTATATTCGTTATTAAATTCATAACGATGACGATGTCTTTCTTGAATGCGTTCTTGTTGATAAAGATTATACGCTAAAGAAGGTTTAATTAAATCGCAGTCATAAAGACCAATACGTAAAGTGCCACCCATATCAATTCCTTCATATTGATCTTTTAATAAATCAATAATTGGTGTTTCGGTATTGGGGTCAATTTCGGTTGAATTTGCGTGTTCTAGATGACAAACATGACGAGCAAATTCAATGCACGCTAATTGCATACCATAGCAAATACCAAAGAATGGAATATGATGTTCTCTTGCATATTGAATCGCAAATAATTTTCCTTCCGTTGCTCTTGCGCCAAAGCCACCTGGCACTAAAATACCATCTAAGGAGGCAAGTTCATGTTGGAAGGCTTCGTCTTCATAATTTTCCGATAGCATCCAATGGACTTGAATCTTTTTACCCACGGCGTAACCTGCTGCTTTTAAAGCCTCATGAATGGAAAGATAGGCATCATGAAGTTCGGTATATTTTCCAACAATACCGATGTCCACTTGTCCTTTTAAATTTTTAATGGATTCAATTAAATGATTCCATTCCCTCATATCCGCTTTCGGCGCTTCTAATTGGAAATGTTTTAAAATAATATCGTCTACATGTTGGCTTAAGAAAGAATTAACGACTTCATAGACGATTTTTTCATTTTTACAGACCACGACGGCTTCTTTATCAACATCGCAGAACATAGCCACTTTATCACGAGTATCTTGGTCGATATCATCCCGAGAACGTAACACAATCATATCCGGCATAATACCATAAGAACGTAATTCTTTAATACTATGTTGGGTTGGTTTCGTTTTCTTTTCACCGGTTGTTTCTAAATAAGGCACTAAAGTGTTATGAAGATAGAATGTATTTTCATAACCGACTTCATGCCGCCACTGACGGATAGCCTCAATAAATGGTAAAGATTCATAGTCACCAACGGTACCACCAATTTCGGTAATGACGATATCAGCGCCACTATCACGAGCGGCTTTTAAAATTTGCGACTTAATTTCATTGGTAATATGAGGAATGACTTGGACGGTTTTTCCTAAATAGTCTCCGCGTCTTTCTTTTTTAATCACATTAGAATAGATTTTTCCGGTAGTGATGTTAGAACGTTTAGAAAGTCTTTCATCAATAAATCTTTCATAGTGACCTAAATCCAAGTCCGTTTCTGCTCCATCATCGGTAACGAAAACCTCTCCATGTTGATAAGGTGACATGGTGCCTGGATCCACATTAATATAGGGATCAAATTTTTGCATAAAAACTTTAAATCCTCTATTTTTCAATAATCTTCCTACGGAAGAAGCCGCAATTCCTTTTCCTAAAGAGGAAACAACGCCACCCGTAACAAAGATATAACAAACTCTTTTTTCTTCTTGCATACCAAATACATCCTTTCAAAAAAATAAAAAAATAAAACTCCCTCATTTTTCATGGGGAGTAAAAAATTATTTTTTAGGTGTGCCCTTTATATGTTAGCAAACTAGTGTCCTACTTTTCAATGAAAATCGACATTTTTTAAAGAGAAAAAATTCCGAACATTTTTACTAACTTTTTTCATCTATTTTTTTCAATAATATATTGTTTTATCTCTCATTATTTTGAAGAAACATTACCATATATAATGGGAAGAACTTAATTTTTTCATTCGTACAATTGAGTGGGTTCATCGAAAGGACGATTCCATAATCTAATTGATTTTGTTCTACAACTGCTTTTAGACTCTTCGCTTTTGTGTTATTTCCGGATTTCACTTCAATAGGAACGATTTTAGAATGTAACCAAGTTACAAAATCAACCTCTAAATAATCGGACTTTTGAAAATAATATAAGTTTAAACCATTCGTAATTAAACATTGCGCAATAGCGTTTTCAAATATTCCACCTTTAAAAACACCCATATTACCATTGATAATCTCATAACTTACATTTTCTTTATAAAACGCTAATAAAAGACCCGTATCCATAAAATAGAATTTAAACGCATTGGGGTCTTGATATGCTCGTAAAGGAATATCAAATGTTTTTAATCGGTTCACTTTCATTCCTAATCCTGCATCTGTAATCCAGCCAATAGAATTTCCATAACCTCGTGCTGTTCCACCAGCCTTGACCACTTTATATTGAAATTTTTTATTATCTTTTGCGAGCTGATCAGGTATAGATTTAAAACATTCTCTTGCCTTTTCTTTCATAGCTTTTGAGGCATATTTAGCAATATCATTTTCATAATCGGCAATAATTCGTTTTTGCACAACCACTACATCATGAATATTAGAAGTTTGAATGAAAGTAAGTACTGCTTCAGGCATACCACCTACAACTACATAGTAAAGAAAATACTTATTTAAAGTATGATGTAAGCCATCTGGTAATGGTTTTTGCCCTAAAAAATATTCTTTGTAAGTATCAATTTGTCCATCCACATATCCATTGGCCCATAAAAATTCTTTAAAACTCATTGGTTTCATATGCATAGTTTCAACATACCCAACGGGATAAGAAGAGACTTCATGCATAATAATGCTTAACATTGATCCTGAAGCGATGACGTCAAAGCGACCATCTAAAGCAAAAGATTTCAAAGCAGTTAATACTTGAGGACATTTTTGTACTTCATCGAAGAAAATCAGTGTTTTCCCCTCTATAATAGGGACATTGGGTTGATAAGAAGATAACTGAATTAATAATGTTTTAATATCTAAGTTACTAGAAAAAATATCTAATGCTTCTTTTTCAAATTCAAAATTAATGTTGTAAAAATATTCGTAATTATCTTTTGCAAATTCTTGTACAAGATAGGTTTTTCCAACTTGGCGCGCACCAAAAATAATCATTGGCTTTTTATTTTTCTTTTCTTTCCAATTCTTTAAAGTTTGATACTGTTCTCTTCTCATAAAAGCACCTTCCTTCCATTAGAAGTTTACCATTTTTCCGAAAAATATGCAATTTCACCTTTTAAAAATACCGAAAAATATGCAATTTTACTATTTGAAAATGCCGAAAAATATGCAATTTGTGAATTTGGTCTCTTTTTATTCCTTGTTTTTCTAAGAAAAAAAGCAACTCATTCTTTATTTTAGAATCAATTGCTTTATGTTTTTTTTTATTATCTAATCAATATCCATAGTAATCATTTCACGTTGTCTTCGACCAGATACGATCGCTTTTTTGTTTTGAATATATACATCAATTTCTTCTCTAAAGCCACAGTCATCAAGATAGATACCTGGTTCCAAAGAAAAGCAAATGTTATCAATTAAATGACGGGTATCATGCGTTTCATAACTATCGATATTAACACCTTTTCCATGTGGGGTGTCATCGATAGAAATGCTATGTCCTGTTCGATGAATAAAGGCATTTCCGTAACCTTTTTCTTTAATATAATTACGAATCACTTCATCGACTTCATAACCAGAAACTGCGCGATTTGGTAAGTTTTGATTGATAAAATCCAGTCCTAAATCAATGGCTTTTTCTAAAATATGGAATAGTTCGTTATAGTGAGTAGGCACGACTTTTCCTACATATCCCATCCAAGTAATATCTGCAAAAACAGCATTTTCTTTATTGCATTTTGCCCATAAATCAATGAGCACTAGATCGTGAGGTTTAATATAACTATACTCTTTTTCGTTAGGCGTATAATGAGGATTTCCCGCGTGTTCGTTAATAGCGACCACCGGTGGTTCATCCGTCACTAAATCTTCTTCTTTCATTCTTCTTAAAATAAATTGTTGTACATCATATTCATTAATTCTATGATTTTCTTTGATTTCTTTTTCAATCAAAGAAAAAGCTTCATCTTTAATACGTTGCACTTTTTCCATTGCTAATAAATGTAAATCATAGGACTCACCTTTAAAAGGCGCAATAAAACTCATAAGTAAATCGGCGCTAGAATGCACGTTAACACCACATTTTTCAATTAATCGTACCGTTCCATAATCGCAATAGGATGAACGCGGTAAAGCACCATCTTCACTCATTTCCATCATCACATCTTGATATTGTGATAGATCATGATGAAGAAGATTCACTAATTCATCCCAAGTTTGATAAACATGTAACAGAAAATCATCATCGATATGGTTTTGTTTTAATGGTGTAACATCAATTTTATGGCAGATAATATAAGGATGATTCTTTTTAGGAATAACAACAAATACTTTTCTCGTTAAAAAGATTTTACCGACGATTTCTTGAAAAGCTTCATTATGACACTCATAATCATAAATCACCCAAGCATCATAATTTTTTTCATGCAAGAAATCTTGAATCATTTGTAAGTTTTTCATCATTTGTTCTAGAAAAAGAAAAAGGTAATAGAAATTACCTTACTCTTCGTCTAACGCTCCTTGGATCGCAGGATCTTGTTCAAATGTATTTAAGACTTCCTCTACTTCTTGCCATTCTTCTTCGTCTTCGATTTCCATTAATTCATGGTTATCGTTATAACGTGCAGCGAAGACTTCTTCCGGATTCTTTGGGTCGTAATATAAGACATATTGCGTACCACGATCATCATTTTCATAAGTGAAAAGAATCTCAAATTTGGTTTCTACACCATCTTCATCAACAATGACAATTTCATTATCTAAGGGTTCCATTTTGTTTTCCTCCTTTATTTTTTCATGGATAAGTAACTTTCTAAAATGACGACTGCAGCTTGCTGATCAATCACTTTTTTTCTTTTGTTTCTTGATAGGTTCGCCTCTAATAAACGATTAGTAGCAATTTTAGTTGTCCATCTTTCATCGACCATCTCTACTGTCATTTCAGGGGCGGCCGCTAAAATTTCTTCTTTAAAGCGTAAACAGGACTCAGCGCGAGGTGACATTGTACCATTCATGTTTAAGGGTAAACCTAAACAAATTTCCGTAATTCCTTCTTTACGCGCTAAAGCGACAACGTGTTCGACGGCTTTTTTGTAGTTACCTTCTTCAAAGCGAAAGTTTTCTACGCCATACGCATACCAACGCGAGACATCGCTCATCGCAATACCTAAGGTTCTTGAACCTAAATCTAAACCAATCACTTTACTCATACTATTATTATGCGATAAGTTCTTTCACTTTCGCAAGAGCTTCATCGATTTTACTTGCATCTTTTCCGCCACCAGAAGCCATTTCAGGACGTCCACCGCCGGAACCACCTAAAATACCACTAACAGCTTTTACTAAATCACCTGCACGAATTCCTTCTTTTTGGGCTAAAGCAGATACGTGACTGACGATAGGAAGATTTCCATCTTTTCCACCAATTAATACAATGACATCATCATCATAAACTGTCTTTAATTGGTCCATACGTTTCATTAATCCATCTCGGTCTGTATCATTTAAATAAGCCGCTAAAAGATGGACACCATTATACATCACAAAGCGATTTTCTAATTGTTTTGCTTCAAAGTTTGCTTCTTTTTCTTTTAAACGACGATTTTCTAATGTTAATACTTCTTTTTCATGAAGTAAGGTTTTTAAACGATCTTGAATTTCTAAATAGGAGCCTGCTTTCATCATGGCTTGAATATCCGCTAATAAAGCTTCTCTTTTCTTCAATAATTCATAGGCTTTTAAACCAGTTCTTGCTTGAATACGGCGCACACCAGAAGCGATGCTTTCTTCAAATTCAATGGCAAAACAGCCGATTTCTGCTGTGTTATGAACGTGCGTACCACCACAAAATTCTTTTGAAACATCACCAAAGGTAACAACGCGTACAACATCACCATATTTTTCATCAAACAAAGCAGTTGCGCCAGTCTTTTTCGCTTCTTCAATAGGAAGTAATAACGTCTTTTGCTCAATCGCATCATTAATCCATCCATTGACCAATGCTTCAATTTCTTTTAATTCTGTATCGGTAATCTTGCTAGAATGTGAGAAGTCAAAACGCATGATTTCATCATCTACATAGCTACCTTCTTGGTGTACGTGATCACCTAATACTTTACGTAAAGCGCTTTGTAAAAGGTGGGCAGAAGAGTGATTTTTTCTCGTCAAATAACGTTTTTTAGTATCAATTGCTAAAGAAAGAATATCTCCTTCATGAAGGGTTCCATATAATAAATGAACGTGATGAAGGAATTGATGGTTAGGTGCTTTTTGTACATCTAATATTTCTGCTTCTGTTTCTCCGTTTATGATAGTGCCTTTATCTGGTGCTTGACCACCACTTTCACTATAGAAACATGTGTGGTCAAAGATAACGTCTCCTTCTTCTTCAATCACATCGACACGTTTTCCATCTTTAAATAAACCGATGATGCGCGCTTCCATGTTGGTAGCGTCATAATCAAATTCACTGGGTAAAGTAAAGCTCATCAAATCAGCGGATTGGCGGTTCATCGATTGTAAATCACCACGGGCTGCTCTAGCTCTTTCTTTTTGTTTGTTCATTTCATCATGGAAGCCATCCATATCCACTTTTACACCATTTTCTGATGCAATTTCTACCGTAAGTTCAATAGGGAAACCATAAGTATCATAGAGTTTAAAAGCTTCTTCTCCGGTTAAAGTAGAAGTATCTTCCATCATTTTACGTAAGAGTTGTTCTCCAGACGCTAAGGTCTTTAAGAAACGAACTTCCTCACTATAAATGGTCTTCTTTACTCTTTCTTTATGTTCCAATAAATATGGATAGAAATCCTTCATAATATCGGTAACGACATCCACTAAGCGATATAAGAAAGGTTCATAAATGCCTAATTTTCTTCCGTAGCGCATTGCTCTTCTTAAAATACGACGTAAGACATAACCACGTCCTTCATTGGAGAAACTTGCGCCATCACTTAAAGCAAAAGTACAAGTACGAATATGGTCAGCAATTACGCGATAAGCCATTTTATTTTCTTCATAAGGAACTTTGGTTAATTTTTCAGTTTCTTTAATAATGGGTAAGAATAAGTCGGTTTCAAAGTTGGTTTCTGCTCCTTGCATAATACAAGCAAAACGCTCTAAGCCTCCACCGGTATCAATATTTTTATGAGGTAATTCTTTATAATCTTTACGCGCCACGCCTTCTTGAGCATTATATTGTGAGAAAACAATATTCCAAATTTCAATATAACGATCGTTTTCAATATCTTCTTTTAATAAACGAATGCCTAAATGGTTAGGATCATATTTTTCTCCACGATCAAAGAAGATTTCAGTATCGGGTCCACATGGTCCTTCACCAATACACCAGAAGTTATCTTCTAAAGGAATCATGTGGTCTTCTTGCATGCCACAACGAATCCATAAGTTCTTCGTTGCTTCATCATCAGGGTGATACGTAATATAAAGTTTCATAGGGTCAATACCAAAGTACTTTTCATTGGTTAATAAATCAAAAGCCCAAGGAATGACTTCATTACGGAAATAATCACCAATGGAGAAGTTCCCTAACATTTCAAAGAAGGTATGGTGTCTTGCAGTCATACCTACATTTTCAATATCATTCGTTCTTAAAGATTTTTGTACGTTGGTAATTCTTTTATTCGCTGGAATTTCTGAACCATCAAAATATTTCTTTAAAGCCGCAACCCCCGCATTGATCCATAATAATGTTGGGTCGTTATGTGGAATTAAAGAAGCACTCGGTTCCACATAGTGTCCTCTTTCTTTCCAGAAGTTAAGCCAAATGGTTCGAATTTCATTTGCAGTTAAATTTTTCATATCTTTTTTACTCCTTTATCCATAAAAAAAAGTTCCTTAAAAAATTTAAGGAACGATGTTTCGCGGTACCATCCTTATTCATTCAAAAGAATGCACTTAATTTTTCGTATTAACGCTACGAACGGTAAGTTTCCTTACGCTTTTAGAAATGGCGTGATTCATTAACTAGAAAGCTTTTCACCAACATGCTTCTCTCTACACTAATTACGATGAATCTGATTTTCCTCATCAAGCGAAAACATTATAACATAGTTTCTTATAAAAATATCTCATGAATTATATTTTTTATAGAAAAGTTGATTCTTCTTACCTTGTGAAATGAAGAAGTACATTGTATGATGATAAAGGAAGAAGATGAAAGGTGAGATGATTATGGAAAATATAAGGTATTACACAAATCAAGAAGAAGACTTTTTATTAGCGTATGAAAAAGATACTGGATTTTTTGCTACCTATGCTTTAAAAAAAGAAAAATGGGAATATTCTAACCTCTCTTTTTCTCAATACATGCATGATTTGGATTTTCATTCTATTGTTGAAGAAAAAGCCTTTGAACTAACAAAAGGAAATATGCCCAATGAACTATATCAGGAATTTCTTAATATACTTAAAGAAAATAGAAAAGGATTATAAAAAAGTATAATGAATTCTTTTAAAAATAGAACTGGAAATTGAGGAACTGGAAATTGATGAAAATTGGATAAAAATTAAATCTATTTTTTTAAAATTTATTGATAAACCATTGCTAATTTCATATAATATGAGTGGTAGAAGCCTATAAACGGCCTACTCCACTAAGTTTTAATTAGGGAAAGCACCGTTCGAGCGGTGTTTTTTCTTTCCCTAAACTTAGATGATGAAAGACTACTCGTCTTTCTTTTTCTTTTTAGATAGCAACAATCCTACTACTTTAAGTATAGCCACTGCTAATCCCAAAATAGCGGTAATGAATTCTATCACCGTTTAAGGCCCTCCTTTTCAAGTTGGAGGGCTTATGCATGTATATCCATAAGCATCACCTCCGCATTTATAGGAGTAACACCGTTATAGGCTTCTAAAAGAATTATATAACTATTTGTTAAAAATAAAATGTTTTCATCTATAGTTTTTTACATTAAATTTAATTCGTGTTTTTTAAAGAAAAAATTAGGAATTTTTCATTTTATTTCGAATACGCAATAACTAAAAAAATTCCTAATAATTTTTTAATATAAATTCAAATTTGTGCTGCTTCGTTTTCTAAATTAAAATTTTTATGTTATTCAAGTGCCTTTTATAGTCTTATTTCATTACCTAAAGGAATAGATACTATACTCCCTTTTCTTGTGACTGTAATTGAGCTAGCCTTTGAAGCTATTATCATAGCAGCTTTTTCATCTTTTCCTGCAGCAAGCGCCGCTACAAAATACCCAACAAAAGTATCACCAGCCGCTACAGTGTCAACCGCTTTAACTTTAAAAGCATCCACTTTAAGCTCTTTTTCTTTACTAATAAAATAGCTTCCTTTCGTACCTAGCGTAACGATTAAATTCTTTATACCTAGATTCAATAATGAATGTATAGAATCCTCAAAACTATCTTTGCTTGCGTAAGAAAATAGCTCAACTTCATTAGGAACGAAATAGTCAATATATTGAAATAAATCAGGATTAATTTCTCGATATGGGGCTGGATTATATATTATTTTTGCATGAGATTGAGATGCAAGCTTTATCACATATTCATTGGTTTCTTGAGGAATTTCATTTTGTAAAACGATATAATCTACTGATTGTATCAATTCTTCATTAATATCTTCAGGTAAAAGATTTCCGTTAGCGCCTGAAAAAATAACAATTTCATTTTCTGAACTACTATCTACAATAATTGTAGCATTTCCCGTTTCTTTTTCTGAAATCTTTATGTACTGGGTGTCTATTCCTAAACTTTTTAATGTAGATAAAAAGGTTTTTCCATCATTATCCTTTCCAATTGAGCCTTGAAAGACGCACTCGCATAGACCACTCTTTGCGATAGCGGCCGCTTGATTAGCGCCTTTTCCTCCTGGTTGAATAAAACGTGACTTTCCAAATATTGTTTCCCCTTTTTGAGGAAACTTATCGATGTAAAGGGTATAATCCATATTTAACGATCCAACAACTAAAACTTTCTTCATTTTTTTCTCCTTTAAAGCTAATTTTTTATCTTTTTTTATTTTGAAAATGGATTTAAACTTCCTAAATGTTGAGTTTTATATACTTGATTAAAAATTTATAATATGTTAATATTTTTTATATGATTACGATTAAAGATGTTGCAAAAAAAGCAGGTGTATCTATTAGCACTGCCTCAAGAGCGTTACATAACAATGGTTACGTCTCTAAAAAGAAAAGAGAAAGAATATTTAATACCGCAGCTGAACTTGGTTACGTAGTAAACGTAAATGCGATGCAATTAAAGCAAAAGAACCAAAAGACAGTGGGAATTATTGTTTCGGATTTGACGAATCAATATTTTAGTGCGTTCGTTCAAGATTTGAGAACTCGGCTTAAAGAACTATCCTATGATTTAATTGTTTCTATCTCTAATGGTTCTTCTTTTGAAGAAGAAAAACAAATTAAATATTTAATTGGAAATAAAGTTTCCACCATTTTATTTATCCCTTCTTCTATCAATAACCATAGTGTGCTTGAAATTGCTAAAAACTATGGCGTGCGAATGATTCAATTATTCATCCGGGCCTATGATGACTTTTCTTCCATCGTCAACGATGATACCAATGGTGCCTATCAAGCCGCTAAATTATTAGCGCAAGAAAATTATCAAAGAATTTGCCTTTTAGATATTGATATTGAAAACAACATTTATCCACGACGGGAAGATGGTATCGAAAAAGCAAAATTAGAATACCCTAATGTTCTTTTCACCACCCTAAAGATGATTCCGATGAATGGTTTCAATTCCGAAGATGTCGCTCGAATTGAAGAATTCAATCCTGACGCCCTCATTGCTGGTACGGGATTATTCGGTCTCAACGTTTTAGAATATTTAAAGAAAACATCAAGAAGAATAAAACTGATTTCCTTTGACGATAATGAATGGCTAGAATATTTAGGCATTACCTCTATTCGTCAATCAAGAAATCGATTATTAAATGAAACCATCCGTTTAGTTACATCCGAATCTGATGAAATTCAACACATTACCATTGAAGAGACCTTAGTGATTCGTAACTAATAGAATGATTCGAATAGAAATAGCAATCAATTCAACACCATATAAACACGCCATTACTAGAGCGATATTCACCGTATATCCCTCTTCTAAGGCGCGTTTTTTATATGAAATTAAAGCTAATATAGAAACAACAAAAGCAAAGCTAAATGCGAGAACCGTAGGTAAAAAGCCAGTTTCTGTAGGCTCAATCACATAAAACAAGAAAAGTGCAATACATTGAATCACAATAGAAAAAGCAATTAATGGACGAAGTGCGTTTTTATTCATGGAACATCACCTTAATAAACAATTGATTAAACCGTTGAACATCTACTGAATTTGCCACCAAGATGCGGTGTTTTCCTTCTAATGGATGCTCTAGATACTTTAAAAAGTGATCGCGGTTCACGGTTAATCCTCTAGTGATTGTACCATTTATTTCAATTTCTGACCATATTTTTGTCATTTGACAAATTGACGAGTCCATCGCATAATAAACCGCTAAAGGGTCATGTAAAACAGGATTAAACCAACAGGTCTTTTTCCACATTCGAATTAAAGAAGCACAATAGCCATTAATGGTGTCATCATAAAACTCTAGCACTTTTTTGGTTTGTTCATCATTCAATTGTACCTGCCAGGTAACATCTCCACCTATAAAATGAATATTCAAATCCTCGCGCATTAAAATATCATAAGCTTCTGGATCCATCGCCGCATTATATTCAACAAATTGTTCAAAGAAACAACCGCCCATAGTGATAATCTTGTCAATCTTTTTAAAAGCTTCTTTATCTTTTTGTACTGCTCTAGCAAGATTCGTTGCAGGGCCAATAGCGACAATAATTAAGTCTTTTCCATAGCGATAGCAACTATCAATCATCGCATCGATAGCGTCTTCCTCATTTTGGTTGACAGGACGATATTCGTCTAGCAATAAATCTTCAGAAAACTGACAAAATGTTGCTTGTTCATCTACTTTATAAGCATAGGGCTGAGCGTATCCTTTATAAACTGGAATTTGCTTATCCATCATTTTTACGATTTTATTCGCCAGTCTCGCTCTTAAATCTGTATTTTTAAAAACGGTAGAAATTCCAACAATTTCTGCTTTCATTTTTAAAAGCATAATGAGGGCTAAGGCATCATCAATATCATCACCAATATCCGTATCTAAAAATATTTTTTTATTTTTCATCATATTTAAATTCTTTCACCCTACCTATGTTTTTGCATCTTACCACATGTTGTTCATTATTGGTATTTGTTAACGGCCACTTTGAACATTCTTCATCACAATATAAACATCGACTAGAAAAACTACATCCTTCCACCCGATCTCGAACATCAGGAATTTCCATTGATTTAATTGGCACTGCCGGTTTATGCCGTTCAATATCGGGATCAGGAATAGGAACCGAAGAGATTAACGCTTGCGTATAAGGATGCTTAGGATGTAATAAGACTTCATTACACGGACCCGATTCTACAATTTCACCAAGATACATCACATATATATTACCATTTCCAACGACATAACGCACGGTCGATAAATCATGCGTAATGTAAACCACCGATAATTTATACTCTTTATTTAAAGAGGCAATTAAGTTTAGAATAGATAATCGTAAGGATACATCAATCATTGAAATCGGTTCATCAGCAACGATGAGTTTTGGTTTTAAAGACAAAACACGAGCAATTAGAATTCTTTGTCTTTGCCCGCCCGATAATTGGTGAGGATATTTATACATAAATTGATCAGCAGGAATTAATCCAACGGATTCAATATAATAACGAATTAAATCCGTAATCTCTTTTTTGTTGAGTTTACGATTATTCGCTTTAATCGGAGCGTACATGGATTGGAAAATCGTCTTTACCGGGTTTAAAGCTGCGTAGCTATCTTGCTGAATAAACTGCACACTTTTTCGATATTCCGCCTTTTCTGACTTACTTAACTTTGATAATTCTTTTCCTAAAAAGCATATCTTACCTGAAGTGGCTTCGTAAAGATTTGCGATAATTTTACCTAAGGTTGTTTTCCCGCACCCTGATTCACCAACCAGAGCGACGATTTCTCCTTCGTTCACACAGAAATCCAAGTTTTTAAGTACATGGATGTTTTCATTTCTTTGTAAGCCACGGGTTTGAAATACCATATTTAAATCTGTAATCTTTAAAATTTCCATCTTACTTCTCCTCTACATACAAATGACATGCGATGAAATGATCATCCTCAATTTCTTTAAACATCGGTTTTTCTAACTTACATTTCTCTGTTGCTTTTGCACAACGTTCATGGAAAGGACAACCAGTGGGAAGATTTCGAATATCAGGAGGATTACCTGGAATGGGTTGAATCTTAGAAGGCTCCACTAAAAGCGATGGGGTGGCTTCAATAAGTCCTTTGGTATAAGGATGCATTCTTTTTCTAAAAATCGTGTAAACATCACCATATTCCATGACAGAACCCGCATATAATACCGCAATATTATCCGCAATTTTTGCAACAACGCCGATATCGTGGGTTAATAAAATCATTGTAATTCCCATCGTTTTATTAATTTCTACAAGCTGATTAAAAATATGCTCTTGCGTAATCACATCTAATGCTGTAGTGGGCTCATCTAAAATAATAAGTTTTGGATCTAATAAAAGAGCAAAACAAATCATAACTCTCTGTTTCATTCCACCCGATAATTGGTGAGGATAGCTTTTTAAAACTCTATTTTTATCTAACTTTGTTATATCGAGTAACTTTTCTACTTTTTCATCGAAGGCAATTTTATCTTCCTTTGTTTTGATTTTACCATGATAATAGGCTGTCTCATAAAATTGATCATAAATTGTCATCAATGGATTTAAAGTAGATTGTGAGGCTTGAAATACCATAGAAACTTCTTCCCAACGGAAATGATTAATTTTCTTATCACTTAATGTTGCCACATTAATGGGGCCGTTTTCGTCCATGAAAAGAACTTCTCCACCCGTAATTTTCCCGGGATAAGAAATGCACGAAAGTAAAGAAGAAACTAAAGTGGTTTTTCCACTTCCAGATTCACCAACAAAAGCCGTAACTTTTCCTTTTTCAATTTGTAAAGAAACGTCATTAATCGCTTTTAAATGCTGTTTATTTAAAATATACTCAATCGTTATATGATTGAATTGTACCAAAATGTCCTTCATACTAATTTCCTCGCAATCTTGGATTCACTAATTCATCTAATCCATTTGAAAATAAGATAGAACCAATTTGGAAAATCATAATTGCAACAATCGGCGCAATAATACACATTCTTGCTGCAGGAATTGAAAGTGCTCCACTATTTCTTGCATTAATAATAATACCGCCCCAGTTCGTCGGTTCATAAAGCGCTAATCCTAAAGTCATCATACCGACAGAAGCAGTAATACCATTTCTCATGCTACTAATAAAACTAATTGCTACATAAGAGAAGATATTAGGCAATAATTCCTTAAAAGCAATATGTCCCTTGCTTAAGCCCATTACACTACAGATTTGAATAAAATCTCTTTCTTTTAAAGAAATAATTTGACTCCGTATGGCTCTTGCTAGTCCTGGCCAAGCAAAAATAGCAAGCAGTAATGCTAAAGTAAAGTTATCTCGTATTGTTAAGAACATCGACATAATAAGAAGAATCGGAAAAGTTGGTAAAGACATAAATAAATTGATAATTAACGAAATTATCCGATCAAACCATCCACCAAAATAACCACTGATAATACCTATTACACAACCTAATCCAACCGTAAGAATAGCGGTATAAAAAGCAATTTCCATTACATCTTTAGTCCCGTATACCATCATTTTAAATAAGTCACGTCCTAATCCATCGGTTCCTAACCAATGCTTAGAACTAGGCCCTAAATACATTTCTGAATAATTAGTTGCGCTATCATAAGGAAATATAAGACGTCCAAATAAGGTAAAAAACAAAAATATCGCTAGAATAATAAAACCCGTAAAGGCTTTTTTGTTTGCATAAATGGTTTTAAAGAAGAACTTTAACCAATCACCGAGAGCTTTAAAGAATGCTTTAAAATAGAGAGGTAAAGTTTTAAAAAATACTTTTATTTTTTTCATCGTTATCACCTTCTATTTCGTTCTTACCCGTGGGTCTAATAGTCCACACAAGAAATCGGCGAATAAATTTGCCACAATAATTAAAAAAGATAAGAAAACAAATAAACCTTGCACAACAAAGTAATCCCGTTTTCCAATATACATTGTAAAAGCTTTTCCAATTCCAGGATAAGCAAAGACGCTTTCCATAACAGCTGAACCGCCAAACAAAAAGGCAAAAGAGATTACTAAACTTGTAATTAAAGGAAGCATCGCGTTTTTCCGCAAATACTTTTTCTCAATCACTCGTTTAGGAATACCTCTTACAATCGCAGCGTTCACGTAATCATCACCTAATACCGCTACCGCACTGCCTTTGGCTTGTAATGCCCAACCACCGATTTGAGCAATCGTATAAGTGATGATGGGTAAAGCAGCGTGGCGTAAAATAGAAAATAAATAAGGAAAGAAATTCCCCACGGTTTCTAAATCATACGCCCCATAAGTCGGAAACCAACCTAAAGTAGAGCCAAACACCATTAATAAAATGATGCCTAATAAATAATCAGGAATCGATGAAGTTAATGTAATGATACTTGAATAAACAGTATCTACCGGACTATTTCGATGTGTTGCCATTTTAATTCCCATTCTTGTTCCAATAAAGAAGGATAAAAGTAATGAAACCGCACTGACTAATAAAGTCCATGGTAAATATTCTTTAATAATAGAATTGGCCGTAATGTTTTCTTGGAACATGGATTGTCCTAGATTTCCCTTCAATAAATTTCCAATATATTGAAAGAATGAAACAAAAATATTTTGATTTGGATCGTATTTCAACATCATTACGGCTTGACGATATGCCTCTTCATAAGACCAATGGTGCGTATTCTGTAGTGTTAATGCATAATTATGCACCACATCTCCTGGCATTGATTTAATTAAAATAAAAGAAATAATAATCGTTAAAAATAGTGTGAGTAATGTTAAAAGTATTTTGGTCCAAAAATATCTCGTTTTATAGAAGAATATTTTTATCTTTTCCATTTTTACTACTCTCCTGCAGGATATAATCTTCCGTTATATAGTGCGCTTCCGTGGTCGTAGAAAAGAATGGCATAAAGCATATCAATATGGTCTTTTGTTCCTCCAGTAGGAATGTATTGAACATCTCTATTTTCTTGAACTTTATCCATATAAGGGAGTCCTGCTATCTTTTTCATATTATAAATTCCACCCGAAGCTTCTTGGAACATATTAATTCCAAAGTTTAAATTACAGGCACCAATGACTAAATCATCTACCGCAGTAGTAAGTTGTTCATCTTGATAAGTTAACATATAATCTAAATAATCTGTTGGTTTAAAGGTATGCGCATTGTAACCCACTTGTTCTTGGTCAATAAATTGTTTAATTCCTGCTGTTGCCCCAACACCTGATTTATATACTTCATTAAAACAGGCGGATGGATAGTTATAAGAAGCATTATAGGAAGTATTATCACAAACGAGGTCATACGGACAAGATTCACTTGTGGCCATCGCATAGAATTCGCCATATCCAGCGGCTCTTTTTAAGCTAGCCTGAATGCCAAAAGCCGCTAATTGTGCTTGAACTTGTTCCGCAATACTACTTGGAACAGTATTAGAACCATCATAACCAATAATGAGTTCAACTAGTTTTCCTTGTTGATCATACCATTTTCCGCTTTTGCGAGACCAACCTGCGATTTTTAAAAGTTCGGTTGCTTTATTCAAGTCAAATTCATAAGTAAATTGCGTTTCTACTTGTTTTTTTGCACCATCACTTAACCAAGTATCTAAATCGGTATCTGTCATACCATTCATTGGTGTCCAGGATGTCGTTGCGTAGTAGCAAGCTAATTTTCTCACTTCATTCCGATCAAAAATGTATTGAAAAGCATCTCTAACCTTCTTTGTCCATAAGGTTGATGCTTTATTCATATTGAATTTAACACCATGTGTATAAGGAGATAAAACTTTATAGAAAGCAATATTTTGATTGCGTTGCAAAATATTATCAATCGTAGGTTTGCTTGGTGTATTTAACCATAAATCAATACTTCCATTAATAATCATACTTGCAAATAAACTTGCATCACCAATACTATTAATGAGTTTAATAGTTTTAAAGCCCACTTTATCCGTATTATACCAATCCGGATTCTTTTCTAAAATCATTTCATTTGCATCATACGCTTTGATTTTATAAGGTCCTGTTGCAGGAAAATAGGTTGGATTAAAATCTTGATAAGAAGAATATGTGCCACTTAAAGTAATCGCATCTTCATCTTTTAAAATACGATTAAATGGAGACATCGTAGGATCTTCATTAAAATCCTTCTCTGGTGAAGCATCATAGATGCCTTTACAAATATCTACATAATTTTTAAACACTTGATAAGGCACGGTTACACTTCGATCCGTTACTAAAAGTAGAGTCTTAACTTGCTCCGCTGGTTCAAAATGTTCATTCCAAGTAAATTGGACCGTATAATCATCTAAAGCTTCAATTTTTCTTAAATAGTTTGAAACGGTCGAAGTATTTAAATAATAGTAAGAAACAATGTCCATTGCTTTTAATGGTTCATTGGTATAATGCCATTTGACATCTTCTCTTAATTTTACAATTGATGTATGATCACTTAAATGTTCAATGCTTTTTGCAGTTGAATAATATACTTCATCTCTTGTTCTTAGATAATCTCCAAGACCTTCGACAACATACCATGATACAGGCCCCATATCCGCGCCACTAAAGAAATGGCCACCTAAACCTTCGGCTGTCCAAGAGTGGGCATAACATAATTGATCATTTTTTTGTTGGTTGCCCCCACAAGACATCACAAGCGCTGAACTGATTACGGTAAAGGCTGTAATTATTAATTTTTTATGTTTCATATTCTTTCCTCCTATTATTCCCAATATGCGGGCTTATTAAATCCATAAGCACTGGATAGAGAAATCACTTTAATTTGTTTGATTTTTGCTTTGCCATTTTTGGTATAAAGCTTGATGGAATTCGAGGCTTCATATTTATTGAACACCATCGTTGAAATCTCATTTTTATCGTTGAGATAACATTCAACAAATGAACGATCTACAAATATTTTGAATCGGATATTTCCTTCAATTAGCTGAATTCCCCCACCGGACATATGATTCTTGAGTAACAAGGATGACTTAGAAGTATCACAATTAAAAATTTGTGTTTCCATATCATAACTCAACAATATTTGTTCGCCCGTGGAAGCTCCATATTTCACATAGGCTCCTACTTTGGTATCGCCATTTAATTCAAATTCAACATCTAACATATAAGCATCTGAATGAATTGTATCTAACATTGTGTTAACAGAAGAAATATTCATTGAAGCATTTTCAAGATTTAATAATTCTTCTTTATATAAAGTTTCATAATCCTTCATTACTTGAAAAGAAACTTGACCTTGTTCATCTAAATAAATCTCTTTCCACAAAGTTTGTGCACCATTCCAATCCGATAAATAAGCATCACTAGAAGACATTGGTGTGCGGATCATTGACGTCATGAGTGTACGTTGATTTTTAGTGTCATAGAAACCAGAAGCCGCTAAAGCCATACTCGTTGCCCCTAAATCATAACGTTGAGGCGTAGGATCATCGGGAGTAAACACACCTGTATTCTTATTAAAGTTTCCTATCCAATAAGTTACTGAATTTCTACTTCCATAGATAGGTGAAACCATTAACATATATTTCGATATGGTTTTATCTTGATTATAAATCTTAAATAAATTCGGTAACTCATAAGTGGAACCTAATTGATCTTTATATTGACTCGTACTTCCGCTATAACAAACACCGAGATATTCCCATGATGTTAACTCATCGTTGGTCGCTTTATAGATGAAAACGGCACCATCTGAGGAATTGATTGGGGCGTTATTTCCTCCAATCAACATAAAATAATCACCATCTTCTTGATAAACAAAAGGATCTCTAAATTCGTAACGATTAGAAATAGAACCTTGATGAATAATTTTCACATTGGACTTTTCCCAGTCCGTTAAATTAGGATCATTTAAATCTTTAGGACGTGCATAACTAATAGAATTAAAATATTCATTTCCTTCGTTTACACCTGTATAAAACATGATGGGATTTCCCTTTTTGTCTAAAATACATGAACCTGAAAAAGTTTGCGAATCATCAATATGATTACTAGATGGAGTTAATGCAGGCGTTACCGCCTCCCAATGCACTAAATCATCACTAACAAGATGTCCCCAACGTTGACCATTTTGATAAAATGCTCTAAAGGGATTATGCTGATTAAATACATGATACTTCCCATGATAGTAAAAAGCGCCATAAAACTCATTCGACCATCCGAGAGGATTTCGCATATGATATTGTGGAGCATAGCGATCATCGCTTAATGTTTCATAAGAAAATACAATCCCTGAACTTCTTTTTTTCTCTTGTGCTATTTTAGCATAAGAAGCAATTTGCTTATCGCTTATATATTCTTTATATACTTTTAAGTCATCTAATAAACCATTAAAATGATTTAATTGATGACCTTCAAAATCCATACATACAAAATTTTTTCCTACAATAAACTCACTTTCTGATGGGATAAACTCATAGTTTTTAAAACGGAGTGAGTTTACTAATTGATCATTAAGGAAAATTTGTAACAAAGCTTGCGCTTTATGATAACGAATGGCGACATAACTCCAATCATAAAGTGGGATAATGGCTTCTTCACTCATAATTGCGCTTAAACTTCCCTTGGTTGTTCCAATCGTAACTTTCCAAATTCCATATTGGGCTAAAGATACTTCAATGCCTTTTCCACCTTGAAAATTACTAAAGATCGTCGTATATTGTCCATCATTTCTTTCATAAGCGCGAGGCGCTACATAGAAAGAAAGAGAAAAATCACTATTTCCAAAATCAATTTTATCTCCCATAAAAGAAACACTATTCCCATCAAATGAGATAGCGTTTCCATTTACTCCCTCTACGCACGGCACTTCTTCATTACTTTTATAAGCCGCATTTTTAAAAACATATTCTAGAGCATATTCTTTATTTGTAATGGAGTCGGAAACTTGATTATTGGTTGTTGAATCAAAAGTAAAATGCATCGCAAGATTTTCTTTTTTATCGTCAACTTCATCGGGGGTCGAAACTCCGCATGAGGAAATCATAGATACAACTCCTAAAATGGTTAAGGCCGATTTTACACTCTTATCCCTCATATACTTCAATATTTTCTATTGTACAAATTGCACTTTGCGAATAGAAACTTACCTCTCCTTCTGTTTTAAATAATCTTGTAGACATCGCCACTTTATCATTGACATACACTTCAAGAATTGAGCCCTCTAATAAAAGGATAACATGATTTTTTTCGTTTTCTTTTAAAAGACATGGTCTTTCGACATCAATGTGTCCATGAATGGTGCGATCATATCGTGGCCACATATCCATAATCATGCGATCATATTCTAAATCAAAGCGTAGTTTATAATACTTGTTGTAATGATCCTCTTCATAGAAATACACACCAAAATCACCTGATTTCTTTTGGATTTCTACATCAAACTCTATCCGAGTACGGGCAAATACCTTACCTAATTTTACTATGTTTCTATTCTCATTATCAAAGAAAATCGTATTTTCATTGACTTTACAACAGGAAAAAAGTGGTAATAAAAGCATATTTTTTTTCTGATGAAAGGATTCTTTTACTTCTATCGGACATCTTACCGACAAAGTAAAATCATCATTTTGATAAATTTCATGAGGAATAATGGAACCTCCCCATTGCCAAAATTCATGATCATCTTCATTGTTTTTAATTGGATTCCAACCAAAAAGAATTCTTCTTTTTCCATCGCTGACCGATTTTGCGGCATAAAAACAATGTCCATCAAAAGTATTGTGTTTCGGTGTAATCCATGGTCCTTTTAAACTCTTTGCCATACGATATGTCGTAACATATCGATCGCAGAATTCGGAAAAAATCATATAATACCATTCCCCTATTTTAAAGATATCGGGACACTCATGCGCATAATAAGCATGAGGTGCGTAAAATGGCTCTTGCTCCATTGTCCAATGAAGCAAATCTTTACTGGTCGCTTTTAATAACAAACCGCGTTGTTCTATCGGCTCATCATTTTTTAATCGTGACGTTAAAATCATCACATATTCATCCTTTTCTTCGTCTTTAAAAACAAAAGGATCGCGGAAATCGTTTTGCTCTAAATACTGTGCATCAGGACGGTAAATAAAATCTTTTTGTTTTTCCCAATGCAATAAATCTTTACTGGTTGCTAATAAAATACATTGGACAGGTTTTCCTTCTTCAAGGAAATGAGGATTATGTCCAGTATAAAAAATATAGAATAATCCGTCTTTTTCAATAATGGATCCGGTATAAACATATAAATCTTGTTCGTCTTTTTGGCCACGTGGCAAAATGGTTCCATGTTCTACATAATGCACTAAATCTTTCGTAGTAACTAAGTTCCAATCGCAGCCTTCTCCTACTTTTTCTAAATCACGATAATCTTTTAAGTAGAAGAGTTTAAATTCATTATCCTTATAAAAAGGAATTACATCAGCGCATACGCTTTTCTTATCTGGTCTATAAAACATACTATTGAACTTCCGTAATATAAGATGCTTTTAACCAATCTTCGCCAATCATTGGTTTTGTTTCATAATAAGTAACAATATCGTCTAAACAAATAAATCCGAAATTTTCCATTTTAGCGTCATATACTTCAAAATAGCAGAAGGCATCTTGATATAACGCCAAATCAATCTCATAGTAATATGTGTGGAAGATAAAGCCTGAATGATCTTTTGTTCCGTTAGCAAAATACGTATTATTGAATTTTTCAATTTCAATATCTTCTCCATTTTCTACATATTTCTTTAATCTGAATTGGAGATCAGCTGTATTATTACCCGCAATTTTAAAGGTCATAAAGCCACTTCCACCCACTTTAAATAAATCACTGTGGAAAGTAGTAGTGTATCTTTCATTCGCATAACCATATAAATAGTTATTTGTTGCGTTTACTGGGTTTTGCCAAATATCCGTTTTAGAATTGTAAATGGTATAAGCTTTTTTATCTTCACTCGTCATAAACCAATGATCAAAGCCACTTTCAAAATCACCATTAGGTAATTGATAAGGAACATCTGTAGTTGTAAACGGTAACTGACTGGTATCCGACATATCTAATTCCATTTGATGAGGCTCTGTCTTGAAACTTCCTTCGTAATAATCTTCGACATTAGGGGCTGTAGGATAATCTGTTTTAATTTCATCCACGTTAATAAATCCAAAGCCATTTGCACAATTTGCGTCTTCCCCATCGTGGATTAAAAAATAGCATTCTGCATCTTGAAAGTCTACAGGTGCACAGTAATAATAGTCTCTAAAAATAAAGCCTGACGCTCCATACTTTCCATAATACCAGTTGTTTAATTTTACGATTTCGGTATCTTCTCCATTTTCATTATATTTCATTAAAGCAATATATAATTCATCCGTACAGTTACCCGCTAACTTTAAAGTGATATAACGAGATCCCGTAAGTTTGAAAATAGAAGAAGTAAAATCAACTTTTCCATTTTCATTGGTGAAACCATATAAATAGCGATTTTTAGAAGAAATTTTATTTCCCCAAATATCAAATTCAGAATCAAGAATACTATATGAAAGCTTATCCCATTCCGTCATATTCCAACCATCATAGCCTTGTTCAAAATCACCATTATAGAGTTGGTTAGGAGTTTCTTTAGTGATAGAAACATTGGCTTTTAAGGTACAAGCGATTTCTTCTTTAAAGATTGCGTTAATTTTTAATTCAAAATTACCATATTTCGTAAAAGATAGAGTCGCATGTCTAGTATCATCAATTGCCAAAGTAATACCATCTACTTCTTCATTTCCTAAAGCAAACTCTACTTGACTACTTGCATCAAAATAATCGTCTAAAAGGAACGAATAAGAAGCAGAAGTATAATTCACATGTGGGAATGGCGCCGCTTTTAATTCAATATCTTCTAAATTTTTAATTATTGTTGGTGCGGGTGCTTTATCTACCACCGATATTTCTAAAGAATAGTTAAGTGCTTCAACATTTTGAACGTAAGCTTTTACATTCACTTCATATTGACCGACGACACCATTAGAAAACACGGTAATGTTGTGACTTCCCTCCGATTGTCGTACTGTTAAAGCACCTGTTATCGCTGGTTTAGCGGTAAAGGAAAGGTTTTCAACATTCTGTTCAACAATGGTTTTAGATAAGTCGATGACAATAAAGCTCGTTTCATAAATATCCATTTCATAACTCAAATTTTGATTGTTTAAGCTAATTTGAGTTAAACTTGTCGTCGGATTATTGCTAGAACCACAGGATGTAACGCCTGTAGTAAGTGGTAATAAGAGTAACCACGCGAATAATATTTTTTTAAATTTCATCATTTTTCCTCTTTTCTTTTTGGATTTCATCTCTTATAGCAAGACTACAACATGTAGTTTTCAAATTCATGAAATAAATTTTGTTTCTTCCTTATGTCGTTACCCTACTCGCTCTCCTTCATATAAAGTTTACTGCAAACAGATAAAAAACGTAGTGTTGATCTATTTTTGTAACTTTAATTTTTAGACTTTGATTGCTGAAAAATGTTTTGTTTCCTGTATCCACTAATCGCAATGGAAACGTTTTCATAATCAAAATTACATCTTTATAATATCGTTGTGACCACTGCTTTGTCAATCAAAAAATGCAAAATGTGGAAACGTTTTTACATTTTGTCTTGTAATTCTTTTTTCACGTGCTAAGATAAAAATAGAAAACAAAAAAAGGAGTCAAAAAATGAGAAATTTAAAATTTGTTTTTGCCTTACTAGCTGTTTCACTAGCTGGTTCAGTTTTAACAAGTTGCAACGATGTAAGCGCATCCACGTCAACTTCTAGCCTTGTTGAAACAGAAAAATTCACTGCAACATTCGTTAATGAAAACCAAGTGTTGCAAACCTCAAAAGTAGAAAAAGGCCAGTATGCCGTTTATGCTGGAGAAACACCTACTAAAGATTCTACTGCCGCTGAAGATTATGTTTTTACTGGATGGGATTTGGATCCCGCCACCACCCCCATCATTCAAGACACGACCTTCACTGCACAATTTAGCAATGTCTTGCATGAATACGCTGTAACGTTTAAGAATGGAGATAATATTTTACAAAATTCAAACGTTACCCATGGTTCAAAAGCAGAATACGTAGGTGAAACACCTACAAAAGCAAGCGATGAAAATTATCGTTATGCCTTTGCTGGATGGGAGCCATCTCTTGAGACCCTTATTACAGAGCCCACTACTTTTGTAGCTCAATTTAAAGCCCTCAGTCTTTATGAAGTTAACTATAATTTTGAAAATATGTCCGCGGGTGAAAAATTTGGTGATTGGACAGCTGTAAAAGACGAAGATAATACTTATATTGAAGCAACCGGTTCTACCTGGACCGAAGGCGTTCTTACTGACTTTTTATATCATGATGAATTAGACACAATCTCAGAAAATTTTGAAATGTCCGCAAGAATCTATATTGAAGGAAACCCAGAAGGTAATTTAACTTTTGTTTCCGATTCTTTCTATGAACATAATCCAGATACTTTTAATAAAATGCTCTTCTGGCACACTACTGGTGGTAATGGTTATGTTCAAAGTTTCAAAAATTCTACCAATCTTATCGATGGCAATTGCGTAATGGATTGTGGCTGGTTTACCATGCATGATGTAGGTACTGATGCCGATATTGCATCTATTGTCCATAATCAATGGGTCGCTTTTAAATTGGTTAATCTTGGTGGTCAAGTTTCAATCTATGTAAATAACCATCTTATGGGTAGACAAAACTTATCCGTTACTGAATTAAAAGATCTTAAATTTGGCATTTTCATGGGGAATCCTGATGCTAAAGTTCGCTTTGATGATTTTTCTTTAAAAGCCGTCAATAGTTATAACGTTACTTTTAAAAATGGAGATACCACTTTATATTCATACAAAGTTCAAGATGGTGAAACGCCTGTTTATCAAGGCGAACAACCAACTAAACCTGCAGAAGGCGCTACTCAATATGTTTGGAGTGGATGGAATGTTGATTTAAGTACTCCAATTCATGAAGATACAACCATTTACGCTACTTTTAACGAAGAAACGCGTACAGTAAAAGCTACTTTTAAAGTCGGAGAAAATGTAGTATTAACAAAAGATACTCCTTATGGAACCACACCAATTTTTGATGGCGAAACACCAACAAAAGCTGATGAAAATGGAAAACACTATCAATTTGCTGGTTGGACACCTGCTCTAAGCGCCATCGAAGATGATACCATTTATACCGCAAAATTCTTTGAATATACCGATCAAGAAATTATAAAAGACTTTGAAATGTATGAAAACAATGAAATAGTTGATGGTTTTATGGTGAAAGAAGAAAATGGTAATAAATACCTTGCTAGTTCTAACTCAGGCTGGGTGGATCCAAAAGTCGTTCAGTTATTCAATAACGAAATTGAATTAACTGGCAATTGGGAATTCTCCTTAGATTTATATCTTGTTGGTCAATATGCTGGAAATATTGCTCTATTATCCGATTCCATCTATAACCATGATGAAGGTAATACCAACCGGTTTGTACAATTACATTCAAATCCAGGTAATGCTTATATGCAAAGTTACTCCAATTCAAACTATGGAGCCGATGGAACTTTAGTGTCAGACTTTGGGTGGCTTACCATGCATGGGGTTGCTGATGATAGTACTGTTTCTTCCGTATTACACGATCATTGGAATACCATTAAAGTAGTTAAAACCGATGCCGAAATTTCAGTTTATTTTAACAATTGTTTGATGGGAAACATCACTTCTTCATTCAATCAACTTACTGATTTAAGTTTAGGCATTTTTATGGGTGATCCTAGTGCTGAAGTTCGATTAGATAACTTCTCTTTAATCAAAAAATAATTAAAACTAACCAAACAAAAGAAAACGTAGTTACTTACCTTGAACTTATGTAACTACGTTTTTTTCTTATTCTTCAACTCTTTTTAGCGCTGGATATAGTCTTTCGAATTTTAAATATTTTTTCCGATAATAGTCCAGTTTTTTAGGATTTGGATTAATCGTCTCAAAGGTCTGCACTAATATAGAAATTGCCTCTTCTACACTTTGATATTTTTTATCTCCCACCATAGCTAGAATCGCTGCGCCGAATGAAGGTCCTTGATTGGTTTTTAAAGTCTTAACTGGAAGTTCTAAAGCGTCAGCAATAATATGTTTCCAAGTATTGGACTTTGCTCCCCCACCACAAATCGTCGTAAATTTTGGATGAATTCCATTAGAAATTGCGACATTCAAACAATCTTTCAATGCAAACGCTACACCTTCTAATACAGCCTTTGACATTTGTCCTCTTGTGGTATTAATGGATAAGTCTATAAAGGCTCCACGAATATCTACATCATTATGTGGTGAGCGTTCTCCTACAAGATAAGGTAAGAAGATAACATTAGAGTCCTCAAGATTTTTTTCATCTGCATCGTAATCCTTGGTATCTAATATTTTCTCTAGCCACCAAGATCTCGCACTAGCAGCTGATAAAATGCATCCCATCATATGATGTTTACCCGAGGCATCACAAAAACTATGTAATGCATTATTAGGATCAACACTAAACATTTCACTTGAAATAAAAATTGTTCCACTTGTGCCTAAAGAAATATTGCACGCTCCATTACCTACTGTTCCTGTTCCAATAGCCGCAGCAGCATTATCGCCTGCACCTGCTACAATTTTCACCTGATTAGATAATCCTAATTCATCTGCAATTTCTTTTTTGATATAACCCACGACTTCATATGATTCAAAAACTCTAGGTAATTGCGCTTCTTTAATATGACATAAATCCAACATTTCTTTCGAATATTTTCTATTTTTTACATCAAAAAGAAGCATTCCTGATATATCGGAAACATCGGTTGCAAAGACACCTGATAATCGATAAATCAAATAGTCCTTGGGAAGCATGATTTTAGAAATCCTTTTAAAATTATCTTTTTCATGATGGTAAACCCATAAAATTTTTGGTGCTGTAAAACCTGGGAAAGCAATATTCCCAGTATACGAAGAAATGTTATTTTTTCCAATAGTTTCATTGAAGTATTTTGTTTCTTCTACGGCTCTTCCATCATTCCATAAGATAGCCGGCCGAATAATGGAATCGTTTTCATCTAAAAGAACTAAACCATGCATTTGGCCCCCAAACGAAATGGCTTTAATGTCGTTTTTATCTTGATGAATAAGTAATTGCTTTAAGCAAGAAATCATATGTGTATACCATAAATTGGGTTCTTGTTCTGAATAATTTTCTTCTAAATGAAGGCAAGGATAAGAAGAACTTACTTCATTAAGTATTTCTCCATTTTCCGCAACTAATAAAACTTTGATTCCGCTTGTACCTAAATCAATTCCAATATATTTATCCATAAAATTTCTCCATTTTTCTACTTAAGATAACTCTATTATCTATATCTTTTGAAATAAAATCAACAGCAAAAAAAACATGAACTTCGTTCATATTTTATGATTTTAAATTATTCGCTTACTTATTTGTTTTTTCTATGATTCCACCAGCAATCATAACATCATCTAGATAAAAAACTGCTGCTTGACCTGGTGTGACTGCACTATAAGGAGCGTCATAAGTAACGACCATTTCATCTCCTTCTAAAGAAGTAATCGTAACACCTAAATCTTTTTGCCGGTAGCGGAATTTAGCGTTACAATGAAGGGGCAACTTGTACTCTTTTAATAGCCAATTCACTTGATGAATGATGCAAGAAGTCGATAATAAAGCTTTATTACTTGGATCATCTGCGACATAAAGAATATTATGTTCTACATCTTTTCCACATACAAACCAGGAATGGTTGGTCGTTCCATGAATACCACCAATACCTAAGCCTTTTCTTTGTCCTAAGGTATAATATAAAACGCCATCATGTTTTCCGAGCACTTTTTTCGAATCAATATCCACGATATCGCCTGGTTGCGCAGGAATATAGTTTTGTAAAAATTGTTTAAAATGTCGTTCACCAATAAAACAAACACCGGTTGAATCTTTTTTATGAGCGATTGGTAACGCTAATTCTTCGGCAATTCTTCTTACTTCTGGTTTATCAATATCTCCTAAAGGAAATAAACAAGAAGCAATTTGTTCTTCATTAAGTTGCGAAAGAAAATACGTTTGATCTTTATTTAAATCTGCGGCTTTTTTTAAATAAACATGACCGTCGATTTCTACTCTTTTGGCATAGTGACCCGTAGCCATATAAGCACAACCTTTTTCTTTTGCAAATTTTAAAAACGAATCAAACTTAATATATTTATTACAGAAAATATCGGGATTTGGAGTTCTTCCTTTTTCATATTCTTTTAAGAAATACGTAAAAACTTCATTCCAATATTCTTCAATAAAATCAATACGATAAAGTGGAATATCGAGGATTTCTGCAACTTTTTTTGCGTCTTCATAATCCGCTTCTTGTGGACAACAAGGATCATTCAAAGTAGGATTTCCTAAAAAATCGCCATTCGTAATCGCGTCCCAATTTCGCATAAAACCTGCCACGACTTCATAGCCTTGTTTTTTTAATAAATAGGCTGCCACTGCGGAATCAACACCGCCAGATAAGCCAATCATCACTTTTTCTTTCATGCATTTTTCCTCCGCAATTCATCGCTATCTAAAATTAACGTAAAAGGTCCATCATTCACTAAGGACACTTTCATATCCGCTCCAAAAACACCGCTTTGGGCATTCGGATATATTTCTCTTAATAAGCTAAGCCAACGATCATATAGAATGGTCGCTTTTTGTGGTGCTAAGGCGTTTACAAAAGAAGGTCTTCTTCCTTTTCTAACATCAGCATATAAAGTAAACTGCGAAACGGATAAGATTTCTCCATGAACATCATCTAAAGATAAATTAGTTTTTCCCTGTTCATCCGCAAAAATTCGAAGACCGATGATTTTATTTAGCATTTCTTTTAAGATGCTTTCATCATCGCCTTCTTGAAATCCTACTAAAAGAAGATAACCTTTTTGAATGCTTCCTACTGTCTTTCCTTCAATATCGACATGAGCATTTTGAACAATTTGTAAAACAACGCGCATTTTCATCACCATAATTATTATAGAGAAATTATAAGAAAATTGATATACTAATTAATGGAAGTGATGAAAATGAATGCTCCTTTAGCGTACCGCGTACGTCCCCATACTTTAGATGACATTATTGGCCAAAAGCACTTAGTGGGTGAAGATGGCTTTTTACGTCATTTAGTGGAATCAAATACTCTAGTCTCTATGATTTTTTATGGTCCACCCGGATCAGGAAAAACCACTTTAGCGGAAGCTTTTTCGCGTTCTATGGACGCCCATTTAATTAAGTTAAATGCCGTAACGAGCAACAAAAAAGAAATGGAAGCCGCTATTGAAGAATCGCGGTTGTTTCCACATCCGATTATCATCATGGATGAAGTTCATCGTTTAAGTAAAGATAAACAAGATTTATTGCTTCCTTTTATTGAATCGGGAACCATTTATTTAATTGGCGCTACTACCGCAAACCCTTATATTGCCATTAATCCCGCTATTCGAAGCCGCTGCCATCTTTTAGAAGTTAAACCTTTAACCCAAAAAGAAATTATGGAAGGTATTCATCGCGTTATTGAACTCCCTAATGGTTTAAACAATATGTACACCTTTAGTGATGAAGCCGTTTCTACCATTGCTCGCTTAGCGTCTGGTGACATGCGCTTTGCGATGAATTTAGTGGAAGTTGCCACGTTAGGTTCTAAAAAAATGCACATCGAAAAAAGCGACATCGACGCCATTACTAAAATTCCTAATTATTTAATGGATCAAGATGAAAATGGTCATTATGATGCCGTCTCTGCTTTACAAAAATCGATTCGTGGAAGCGATGTCGATGCGGCTTTATATTATTTAGCCCGTTTATGTGCCGCCGGTGACTTAGAAAGTATTGAAAGACGATTACTCGTTACTGCTTATGAAGACATCGGTTTAGCGAACCCTCAAGCCGTAACCCGCTGCGCGACCGCTTTAGAAAGCGCAAGAAAAGTTGGCTTTCCTGAAGCCATTATTCCTTTAGGTTTTACGGTATGCGATTTAGCCCTTTCTCCTAAATCACGCGCTTCTTGTGATGCAATGCATAAAGCGATGGACGTTGCTACCTCTTCCCCTTTAGATGTCATGGATTATTTAAAGCTGACTCCCGTTAACGTCCAAGAAGAAGATAAATATCCTTATGACCGTCCCGATATATGGGAAAAGATTCAATACCTTCCTGAGCTCATTAAAAATATGCAATTTTATGAACCCAGCGACCATTCAAGTTATGAACGTGCTTTAAATGAAAATTATCGTAGGCTTAAAAAACAAGGTCGTTCTAAAGACCTTAGAAGACTCAAGAAGTTATAAATTCTTTCGTTTCTTTGCACTGGATCTAGAAAATAGATCGAGTGCTTTTTTTGTATCTAATGGACAGAATGGATATAAATATGGCATATCCCAGGTTTTTAAGCAGGATAAATAAATATATAAAAGGGTTACGCCGATTAAAAAGCCTACTTTTCCACCCACCGCGACAAATAAAATGAGAATCAATTTCATAACTTTATTCGCCATGGATAATTCATAACTCGGGGTAGCAAATCCACAAATAGCGGAAATCGCGCACATTAAAATAATCTCAGGAAGAAATAATCCTAAGTCTAAAGAAACTTGTGATAATACAATCGCAGCAATTAAACCCACGGCACTAGTTAATTGACTTGGCGTATGGATCGAAGCAATTCGTAAAAGTTCAAAGATTAATTCCGCAACAAAGATTTGTACCACTAAAAGATGACTGTTCTGTAAGGTTACTTCAATTTCTAAACCATTATGAAAACCATCCGTTTTAACTAACGCTAGCCAAAGCGGAAGAAGTAAAAATGATAAAAGAACAGCAATACTTCGTAATAGCCTTGTAAAGCTACCAATTAAGGGAGATTGACGGAACTCTTCTACATGTTTGGTATGATCAATAAACGTAGTCGGCGTAATAATGACACTCGCTGAAGTATCACAAATTAAAAGAATCTTCCCGTTCATTAAATTAATGCTTGCTACATCCGGACGTTCCGTATAACGAACTAAAGGAAACGGCGAAAAACGTTGTTTAAAAATGATCTCTTCTAAAGCGCGATCAGACATCACTAAAGAATTCACATCGATTTCTTGAATTTTCTTTTTTAAGTCCTCTACAATCCCTAAATCCGCTTGATCAGATAAATAACAAACCGCAACAGAAACGGCACTTTTTTTCGAAACACTAAATGTTTCAATCATTAAATGGGTATCTTTAATCCTTCTTCGAATCAATCCAACATTTGTATTAATGGATTCGGTAAAACCATCCCTTGAACCACGGATTGTTTGTTCACTTGTCGGTTCACTAATCGCTCTAGAAGGATAAGCACGAACATCAATCACCATGGCTGATTTTAAATTTTCTAATAATAAAATGGCATTTCCAGAAAATAAATCATCGAGAATTTCTTCTTGATTGGTTTTTTTTAAAACCGAACCATTAAAAAGTGTTTTTTCCATTGTAGAAGCGGTCCACGCTACTTTAATACCTTCTAATAAATTCGTAACAGCGACTTCATTCACTAAGCTAGATAAATAATACAAAACACCTTTTTTTAAACCAAGTCCCACTTCTCTACGCACCACATCAAAATTTTGATATAGATGCGTTTGTGTATTTAAATATAAATCTAATTTCTCATCGTAACGCATATTAGGCATCTCCTTTAGGGCGCGTTAAAAGCGCTGCGAATGTAGCCGTAACCGTTACTAATGATAAAACATAAGAAGCGTTCTTTAATAATCCTTTTAAAATCCCCATGAAACCTTCTTCTTTAGCGCCCTCTAAAGCAGAATGCGCTAAAACGTGACCAAAATTAGTGATCGGCGTCATCGCGCCTCCTCCACATGTCGATAAAAAGAAATCATAGATACCAAAAGATTCTAATAAAACACCAATAACAACGAAGATGCTCGTAATATGTCCGGGGGTTAATTTCGTATATTCATAGAGGAGTTGTCCTAAAAAGCTTAAAAGGCCAGCAAACAAAAATGCGTATAAATACGTCATAACTGTGCCTCTTTTCTTTCTAAGGTAATCGCGTGAGCGATAACCGGAATTGAATGTTTTTGTTGGGAAAGGGTGGGCGAAAACAAAGCACCTGTTGCGACGATTAAAACGCGCTTCAAAGTACCTTTTAACATTTCTTTTAAAATATAACCCGCTAAAAAAACTGCTATACAACCGGGCCCACTTCCACCAGCATATACTTTTTCTTTTTCGCGATGAAAAATTGAATTTCCCGCATCTAAATGATTTTTTAAATCGATTCCATCCTCTTTAAAACACGCTTTTAAAACTCTAGTCCCTACCGAAGATAAGTCACCTGTTACAATTGCGTCATAGTCCTCTACGGTTTCATTTTGGCTATTTAAATGATCCACAATCGTATGATAAGCCGCATAAGCCATAGGACTCCCCATATCATTCAGATTCGCTAAATTTGGATCATAAACTTTTCCATAAGTAAGTCCCGTAATTTGAATCGGAGATGGCTCTCTAGAAACGATAAAACTTGCACTTCCCGTCACTGTAATCGTACTTGAATCTTTCTTTTGGATGCCATAGTCATTGGGATAACGGAATTGTCGTTCCGCAACACTTTTAGAAGAACTCGTAAACACTAATCCATGCAGAATATACTTATTATCGACATACGTCGCTGCTAAACCTAATGCTAAAGGTAACGTCGCACACGCACTATATACGCCAATAGCGGCGCTTGATAATTCTTTCATTACTCTTGAAGTAATAGCAATTTGATTGCTTAAATCACCACCAAAAACAAGAGGAATTTCTCCAATTTCGGTTTTACCTTTAAGTAACGCTAATTCAATCGCTCTTTTGGCTAAATGAATTTCTCCTTCTTCAAACGTTTTTTCTCCCACATAATCATCTTTAACGCTTTCATCAAAATAATCGCCATAAGGTCCCTCTTTTTCTTTTTTTCCGACAATCGAAGAAAAAGACTTAATATAAACATGATGAAAATTCATATGGAAACTCATAAGCTCACTCCTATAAAACTCAACAAGAAACGGATTACTGCGTAAATAAACGCACTAAAAATACCATAGGTAATGACACTACCCGCTAAATAAAACATGCGTGAACCTAAGCCATATATTGGACCTTCAAATTTTGATTCAATCGCGGATGATGCCATCGAGTTAGCGAATCCGGAAGTCGGAATGAATAATCCCGCTCCAAATTTTCTTGCTAATTTTTTATAAGTTCCCGTCATCGTTAAAATCGTGGTAAGAATAATAATTACACTGGTAGAAATAAGGCCCGCATTTTCTTTCGTTGCCCCTAAATAACGAAAACTCATATCATAAATAAAATGCGCAAATAAGCCCATACATCCACCGACCAAGAATGCGAATAAAAGATGTTTTCCTTTCTTCTCTTTTACTTGGCTTTCTTTCACAATTTCTTGAAAACGTTCGTCTTTCATCGTACCACCTCATTTTTATTGTGTTAAAAAAGAGGTGATTTCATTCATGCGACCAACATTCGTTTTAATTTTTCTAAAATCTTTTTTTCCATTCTGGAAATTTGCACTTGCGATACAAAGAAACGTTCTGCACATTCTTGTTGTTTCATTTCATCAAAATATCGCATTTTAATTAATAACTGTTCTTTTGGATCTAGCTTTTTTAAAGCCTCTAATAAATCCATTTTATCTAATTCTTCTAAAACATCATTTTCTCCTAAAGTATCTTCAAAGACAAAATGATCATCATCCATTGGAGTCGATAATGAAGTTGGGTAGTAATGAGATTCAATCGCCATATGAATATCTTCTCTAGGTACATCGAGTTCTTTCGCTAAATCATCAATGGTCACCGCTCTTTCTAACTTCATTTCTAACTCTTTTTCTTTCTTTTGGATTTTTAAATAGAGTTCTTTATATTGCCTGGATACTTTAATCACCCCATCATCACGGAAAAAACGTTTGATTTCTCCTAAGATTAATGGCACGGCATAAGTAGAAAATTGTACACCAAAATTCTCATCAAATTGTTGAATGGCTTTTAATAAGCCTAACATACCTACACTCACTAAATCTTCTTTATCGACCATACCGCTTTGATAACGAGAACATAAGGAAATCACTAAGGGCGTATGGACTTTACAAGCTTCATCTAGCGCTTGTTTATCGCCCTCTTTCGCTCTTTTTAATAAGTCGTAATCAACATTACTTGTCGCCATAAGCGTAAGTTAAAGCATTTGAAAAAACTTTTTTAATTGTGATTTTTGTTCCCATGCCAATCACTGAACGAATGGCAAATTCATTGCTTAATGATTGAATAATTGTTAATCCCATACCCGCTCTTTCTAAATCAGGACGCGTGGTAAAACTTGGCTTTAACGCTAATTCGATATTATCGATTCCAATGCCATAATCGCTGATAATCAAAGTTAATGAATCTTTATCGATGGTGGCTTTCATTACCACTTCTTTACTTGCATCTAAGCGATAGCCATGAATAATCGCATTACTCACCGCTTCGGAAACAATGGTTTTCACTTCACTTATTTCATCCATCGTTGGATTTAAAGGTGCAATAAAAGAAGTGACTACCATACGCGCAAAAGACTCATTCATCAACGTGGCACTAAAACGTACTTCCATTGTGTTCATGCATTAATCCTCACTTTCTTTTTAAACGCCACTACGCTTCGATATTCTTCCATAATGGAAAATAGTCCCGTCATCTCAATGAGTTTTCTTGTGTAGGTCGTGAGCCCCATCACGCCACAAAAGCCACCTTTTCGACGAATTTCGTTATATCTTCCTAAAATAAGACCAATACCTGAAGAATCTAGAAAACTTAAATTCGAAAAATCCCATAAGAGAAACTTAGCCCCATATTGTTCCATTTCACTTTGGATTAAACTGCGATAAGACATAACCCTCAATGAATCTAAATCACCAGAAATCGCAATGATGATACCATCTTCAAAGGGTGTGATACGTATTTTGCTTTCCATAAGCCCCTCCTTAGATGATAGTCTAGCAAAAGAAAAAAACGTCGTTAGGAAAAACGACGTTCTTCGACAAAACCCGATAAAAAAGCGTTCGACAAATTACGCTAAAAAACGCAAGAACATATCTTTAAAGTAATCGATAAAATGCATCATCTCTACATCTTCTAAAATCGTTAAAGGATAAGAAGTTACATTTTGATAAGGATCTTCAACATCTAAATACCCAACAATATCTCCCGCTTTTAAAGGCGCATTCATTTCTTCGATTCGCGCTTTGATTTTTAAATCTTCTACTTTCACGCCTTTATCTACAACGAGATTAATCTCACTTTTAGTAACAATGGGCGTATCTTTCTTCTTCGCTTTTAAGAAAGTATACGTTAATAATTCTTCATGCATAGGGAATAGCTTAATGTTTTCTAAGTTACTAAAACCTGCATTTAATAAAGCGGTCGTATCTTGCGCCCGATGTTCAATAGAATCTTCATGCATTACCACGGATATTAAACGAATGTGGTTACGCATCGCAGTGGCCGTTAAATTATAACCCGCCATACGCGTATATCCTGTTTTTAATCCATCCATGCCTTCATAGTGCCCCAACATTTTATTGGTATTTACAAGCCAAAATGGAGACGAGGTATTTTCTCTTACATACGCTTCTTTTAAACGCGTAAACTGAAATAATTTCTCTTGGAATTTCACTAAAGCTTGCGCCACAGTGGACATATCGCGAGGTGTCGTTACATGTTCTTCATCATCAAAACCTGTAGGATTTTTAAAATGGGTATTTTTCATTCCCATTTCTTTAGCGGTATCATTCATCTTTTTTACAAAACCTTCAGTCGAGCCACATAAGTGTTCTCCTAAAGCAGTGATGGCGTCGTTAGCGGAATTAATCGCTACCGCTTTAAAAAGGTCTTTTACTGACATTTTTTCATTCGGTTCAAGAAAGATTTGGGTACCACCCATACTCGAAGCATAAGAGGAACAAATGACTTCATCATCAAAACTTAATTTCTCTTTTTCAATGGCATCTAAAATTAAATACATGCCCATCATTTTGGTCATGCTAGCTGGATAATGTTTTTCATCCGCATTCTTTTCAAAAAGCACCCGTCCCGATTGCGCTTCAATTAAAATCGCGGCGTCCGTATGTAATGAAACTTCCATTTTCGGTGCTTCTTTTCTCACGACTTTTTTCATTGGTGTAAATACGCTAAAGATGAGTAAAATTGTAAGCCATAGTTTTCCCATGAAATTCACCTCAAGAAAATGTATGAAAAGATGAAAAAATATAGAACGAATTCACGATATAAAAAATAGGGTTTTTATTGTTTTTAATTTTAAATTTTGTTATGCTTTTTTTAGAAAAAAATGAATGGGGGATGAAACTATAATGGAAGAAGAAAATATAGAACAAGCGATGGAAAGAATCGCAAGCAACTACCGCAACACTTTTTATTCACCTTCTAAAGCGGAAGCAAAAATTGAAATCACACCGCGTGTAGAAGGAAAAAAAGTAATTTTTAAAACGAATCTTGTGTTTAATCACTTAGACCGTTTTAAAGATCAAGCAGAAGATGATGAATTTATGGAACGCCTTCAATTTGAAATGGAAATCATGATTGCCCGCATTCGATTTAATGTTGACCAATGGGGACGCGCTCATGAAGGTGCGATTGAATTCTTAGATTTTGAATAATATAAAAAAACAGGCTATTGCATCCTTAAATATGACAATAACCTGTTTTTTCATTATTGATAATTGAACGTAATATAGTAATCGTTAGATAACCAAACTAAATAGGCTTGACATCTTTCTGCATCATTATAATAATAGTCAATTCTTTTTCCATTATCATCTTCATAATTAGCTCTAATTTTATTTTTCCGATAATCCTTTAAATTAATGAAGGTGTAATTCGTTACTACTTCTTGTTCATCTTTGGAATAAAGTTGCACATAATAATATTTATTTTTTCTATCTTTTGAAGTGTCTTCAACGGTATTTTTTCCTTCATAATTTTGAAATTCTTCTTCCGTAATGGCTTGAATTTCTAAAACATAATTCATACCCTTTTCTCGACCTTGGAAAGTTCCTTCAACTAGATATCTTTCTTTAGCCGTTAAGCGATAATATGCAATTGCCCCATATTGATATATCCCGTATAGGATAGAAGGCGCAAATAAAACAAGACTATAAAGAACAACAGGAATCGTTAAAACACAAATAAAGATAATAGCTGCTTTATGACCTTTTTCTTTTTTCATTATTCTTCCCCCTCATTCATATAATATGTGTCAATATTACACTAACACCTATTAGAAATTTAAAATTACAAAAACTTTTTTTCTTCTTTCTATTTTATTTTTTAACTATTTGTGTGCCCTAATATATCTCTTCTATATTTTAATAATATCATAGATATTTATTAAATCAATAGTTAGCATTGATTATAGCTTTTCTTATTAGACAATCTAATGATAATTTATCTATATTTTTCATTTTCTAAATTAATGGTTAGCATTAATTTTTTGGAGGTCGGAAGAAACCGATAAGTGATGAAAATAAAAT
>ERZ808275.126-NODE-126-length-44536-cov-4.335829_pt1 | contig 44536 bp, 59 predicted proteins | sample MGYA00520894_ERZ808275 | MGnify/ENA primary metagenome ERZ808275 (study PRJEB31516, sample SAMN03275598) | gut metagenome | biome: mammalia-associated habitat; material: feces | host: Papio cynocephalus | place: Kenya | collected 2012-08-03 ... | reverse complement strand
TATTCAACAGCAGCGGTGTCGCTTGGACGGACGATTGGAACAGCGGTCAGCCCGTTTGGAAATACGGCTTTACCAAAGACGGAAACGCAGTCTACCACATTCTCGCAGCCTATAAAATCCAAGCCGACTATCTGGAGGCGGGGTGCGTTACTGCCGAGAAGATTTCCACAAGCTATAAATCCTCTGTGGAAAAAGCAATCTCCGACGGGGACGAGGCGGTTACGCAAGCATTCACAGCGGCAGACGGTCAGCTCCAGAGTTTGATTACAGCGGAAACGACCCGCGCAGGGCAAATCGAACAGCAACTGTCATCCTCTATCCAACAGAATGCCACCGCCATTGCACTGAAGGCAAGTCAATCGTCAGTCGACAATTTGACAAACCGTATGACGAAAGCTGAATCAAGTATTACCCAGAATGCTACCGCGATTTCAGCGAAGGTCAGCGCGACAGGTGGCACGGCTTCCTCGTTCGCATGGTCTCTGACATCAAACGGGTTTACCTTGACTGCCAATGACGTTGAGGTCCTGAAAGTAACGAAAGACAAGCTGAAGATGGTTGGGGATATTGAATCCACGAACGCAATCATCACAGGCGGCACTCTCACACTCGGCAATACGAATACGGACAACTACTGTAGCATCCGCCAAGACGGTATCGTGCTGGGTGGTTATGTGAAATATCGGACAACCCTTGTGCCGACCTCATTCGATATGCTGATGGGAGATGGTTCAATCCATCTCGGGTCATATGTACTCACACCGATTGAAGACGGCGGATACGATTATGTCGGAATGCGCGTCTGTTTACCCAAAGGGTCAAGCCAACGCTTTGGACTCATGCTGGCGGCTACGGATGACTCACTACATTATGTCGGTCTAAGCGCATCTATCGGTTCGACGGCTTCGACCACTTACGGCGTGTTATCGGGGACATGGAAAACAGGAAGCGGGAGTGTCGTGACATCCGATGCGAATGCTAAGAAAAACATCGAACCGCCATCCGATAAGTATGACGCATTTTTCGATAAATTGGCTGTAAAACGGTTCAAATACAAAGACGGCACATCCGACCGCTATCACACAGGCTTTATCGCACAGGAGGTCAAAGCGGCTATGGATGAAGCGCAGCTCCCCGCCTCCGACTTCGCAGCGCTTTGTGTGTTCAATGCCGAAACGGATGCCGAATCGTGGGGACTGCGCTACAGTGAATTCATCTCCCTGAACACATGGCAAATACAGAAACTGAAAGCCCGCGTAGCGGAGCTGGAAAGGATGGTCAATCACAATGAATGAAAAAACAACTCCCGTTCGCCCTCTCGTGCTCGAGTTGGATGACGCAAGGGAGGAAATCTTCGGTACGATAAATCGGCTCGCAACCGAGCGGCATATTCCGTTTTATCTGCTTGAGGGCATAATAAACGATGCCGCAAAGCAAGTGTCCGCGCTGGCGAAAGCGGAGCGGGAAAAAGCCAAACAGATGTATGACGAACAGCTTGCCGAGCTGAACAACGGAAAGGAGGACAAAACAGATGGCTGAAGTTATCAAAGAGCTAACCCTCGATGTGGCACGCGAGAATCGGATTCAGGCGGTTCTCGCCAAGCAATACGATTACAAATCCCGCTATCTCAAGGTGCAAATTGCGAACGACGGCGAGCCGATTTTCGTAACCGCAGGGACCGTTGTTACAATCAACGCAACGCGGGCTGACCGAAAGAACAATTCCTTCCTCGGAGAGGTCAACGCCGACGGCACGGTGACGGTTCCGCTCACGCAGTGGATGCTCGCGCTCGACGATCATGTGAAATGCGACATTGCCCTGACGGACGCACAGGGACGCAAGCTCACCACGGCTACTTTCACCGTAGAGGTCGAGCGAGCCAATTATACGGGCGGGGACCTTGCCGAGGTGACAGCGAGCATCGGCTCGAGCACGGGTATCACCGCCGCAACGGTGGACGGAACGACCTTTATCGGCAAGGTGGGGACCGCCGAGGAAAAGTCCTACACTTTTTCCTACGATGGCTCGAAGTGGACGCTTGACTCGGCTACCGTCACGCTCGGTGACTACGGGATTACTGTGGTAGGAACACCTGCCTCGGGCGATACGGTCACGGTTACAGTGCGGGACAACACGGGCGGTCTGCTGGTGAATTTACTCGCCGATATTGCAAAGCTGGATTCGGAGGTTGCCAAGAAAGCCAACACAGACGGCTACTATTCAAGCCTCGGCGCAGGAACCGCCGATCAACTGAACAGCCCCGATGGGACAACCGACAATTCCGCATTCAATTTCCGCACCACGGCTGGGAACGAATCCGTTACGACGGGAAATGTGCGGATCAAGAGCATTCGCGGCAAGACGATTGTCTGGAATCAGTTGATAAACAAAGCTAATTTTCCAAGTTCTGACACAATATCTGGTATCACCTTTACGACAAATACTACTGATGGTACTATTACTATAAATGGAACTAAAACTGTTTCCGATTCCATACATTTTAGCTTTAACAGTGTTACACTTACTACTGGTCATAAATATCTTTATGGAACATCCGTGGTTGGTAATAATCTTTATAAAGTGCAATTAACCAGTCATGACTTAAGTGTAGAATATAACGCATGGAGTGATACTATTTTTGAATGTACTGCGGGTAGTTCATTTATGGCTTATGTTAGTATTTATACTGCAAATACTATTTCTATAACTTTCAAACCTCAACTTTTCGATCTTACTCAAATGTTCGGCGCTGGCAACGAACCCGCAACGGTTGCTGAATTTCGCAAGATGTTTCCGAAAGACATCTATGAATACAATGCTGGCGAGCTGTTGAGCGTGAAGCCGAGCGGGATTGAGACAGTCGGGTTTAACCTGTGGGATGGGGAATGGGAACAGGGTGATATCGATGATACAGGGGTCGATGGCGATACCGAGTATGCTAAGTCTCATTACTGTCGCTCTAAAAATTTTAACAGAATTCTTGGTGATATCAACTATTACGCGATTTGCGGTGTGAGCGGAGCGATTCAAATCTGCTTTTACAACGAGGATAAAACGTACATCAGTAAGGTATGGCGCGGTGTGGAATGCAGAGTGTATTTGTTCGCCTCTCCCGAAAATGCTCGTTTCTTTAGAATTGCCACCAACAGTACCTATGGGAATACTTACCGCGGCGACATTTGCATCAACTTCTCGTGGAGTGGATCGAAGGACGGCACATATGAGCCATACGAAAAGCGCACCCGTGCAGTTGACACTGCAACCTATTTTCCGAACGGAATGCGGAGTGCAGGGAGCGCTTATGACGAAATGGACTTTGAGCGACGGAAAGCGGTAACGAGAATCGGCGTTGTTGATTTGGGAGCGATTGATTGGGGGTATGAGCCCGGCGAGAACTATTGGCGCTTTTATGGTTCATTGCCTGCATCATGCCCTCCTATTAAGAAAGTTGTAAATACGAGTGATGTTGGAAATATCATTACTACGAAATACGACATCGATAACATCGACCGTATATGGGTACATATCGCGGATAAGATAATAGGTGTTACGGATACTAAAAATTCAATAGACGATTTTTGGGTATACGATTCCGCCTACACCGATGTCGCCACATTCAAAGCCGCTATGTCAGGCGTGATGCTTTACTACGAACTTGAAACCCCGACCGAAGTTGACATTCCCGACACGGTATCAAACATTTACTATGCCGATGACTGGGGCACAGAGGAATGGATGCAGGATGCGAGCGCGACAATCCCCGTGCCTGTCCCCGCAACGCTGTTCTATATGCGCAACCTCGTGGACGAAATCCGCAATGTACGAAAGAACTGTCTTGAAACATCCGACAGCCTTGATAATCTGTTGGCAGCGCTCGGCACAGCCTGCGGCGGGACATTCACAAAGACTTGGAGCGACACCGATCAGGAGTGGAAATTCACATTCACAGCAAGCGCGGCAAGTCAGACCGCAGAAACGGAGGTAGCAACATGATTATTCAAGAAGACCTGCACAACGGCTATGTGCGAGTCAGAAGTGACAGCGACAAGATGATTGTCCGTGTGAGCGACCGAATGGAATTCACCGAGGCAATCGTCAAACAGAATGCAACCGTACAATTCGAGGAAAAGGAGGACGCAACATGACAACGGCAACAGTCGGAGTGATTTGCTCCATCGTGTTCGGCGTGCTTGGTTTCCTGATCTCGTATATTGCGCTGACCCACAACCGTAAGAAAGACGATGTGGAAGAAGGTCAGAGCAAAGGGGTCATCGCATCTGATGTCGGCTATATCAAAGCAGGTATTGATGATTTGAAACGCGAGGGGCGGGAAACCCGCAACGCTGTCGGGGACCTAAGCCAACGCGTTACGCGGTGTGAAGAATCCTGCAAGCAAGCGCATCATCGGATTGACGAGCTTCACGAACAGCAAACCAAAATCGAAAGAAAAGAGGTATAAAAACATGGCATATCCTGCAATCGTACTCATCACCTACATCATCGTCGCGTTCGTCCGGCGAACCGCCGTCAGGAACGAATGGCTTCCGCTTATAGCCTGTGGCATAGGCGGCGGGCTTGCCCTGTTGGGTTTCTATGTAGCCCCGACCATCATTGTAGCATCCCGCTGGTATATCGCCCTCATAGGGGGTGCTTTGAGCGGGCTTGCGGCAACGGGTGGGAACCAGATATTCAAGCAGGCAATCAAGCTGATATGCGAGAAGCGCGGAATAGACTATAAGAACGCAGAAACTATCGCGGACAAGATTGACAAGGCTCTGAACGGCAAGCCGAAAAAGGAATAACAAAACAAAATACACGGTAGGAATTAACCTACCGTGTATTTCATCGTATAAGCCGCGACAAGACCGAAAAACAGCCATTTGTTCGGATTATACTGCTTTGGTGAACCGCTATTCTCTGAACCTGAACAATCACCGTTCTTTACACTTGAACAGTGGTAGGTATCGGGTACATTTGCAATGAGATTATATGCGATGGTGATTTTCCATCCATCGGGTTCATCCCAGATTGTAACGGAGTTTATAAGCATATCGAATACTTTCCTCCGAAAATGCTCATCGTGTGCGCCGCCCTCTATGAACTTGTTAAGAAACCATACCACGTGTTCTTTGTGAAGAGTGGGAATACTGCTTTTCTCAACATCAAGACGACGAATAGCGGCTTGTTTCTGATCCTCAAGTTCTTTCAGTCGCTTTATCACCGACTCCGAGTCGGGGACTTTTGCGGCAAGTATGAGAAGATTGTCGATACTCGTTTCAATCTCCTTGATTTCGCTCTCGATTGCCGGAATAACCTTGTTCTGTCGCAACTCTTTCTCGGCTTCTCGGACAGCGGCATCCGCCAACATATCAATCTTTTCGGGCGTAATGAGTTCGACCGTTTTCTCATAGACAATATCTTCAATCAGTTGCTTCGGCACGCTCTTTTTATCACAATCGTGGGAGCGTTTTCTTTTGGAGCAGGAATAGTAATGATACTTCTCCCCATTCATGCTTGTGCCGCCATCCCCTATCATAAGACTGCCGCAGTGTCCGCAGAAGAGTTTCTGGGAGAGCAGATAATCTACGGTTGCTTTCCCTCTCGCGGGTGCCTGTGCGTTCTTTTTAATCCGCCGTTGAACCTTGTCGAAGAGTTCCTTATCAACCATTGCGGGCATACCCCCCTCAATGCGAATATCTTTATAGTGGTATACTCCGACATATCGCTCATTTGCAAACATATTGGTAAACGAGTTTTTGTTGAATGTAGCCCCTTTGGTGGTTCTGTACCCTCTCTCGTTGAATGCTTTACTGATTTGCGAGATTGTTTCCCCTGCCGCATAGCGCTCAAACGCTTCTCTGACAATCGGCGCAGTGACTTCGTCTATGACATACTGTTTATTTTCGATTTTATATCCGAGAGGAGTATTTCCACCGCAGGAGTGACACTTGAGCGCCGTTTCGTGCATACCTCTCGAAACCTTTTGGGATAATTCCTTAGAGTAGAATTCCGCCATACCCTCGAGGACCGATTCCAGTATGATTCCCTCGGGACTGTCGCTGATATTTTCGGTCGCCGAGACAACCTTGACTCCGTTCTTTCGGAGTTTATTTTTGTAAATAGCGGAATCGTAGCGGTTGCGGGAGAAGCGGTCGAGCTTGTAGACGACCACAGCTTCAAAGGTGTGCTTCTCGCTGTCCCGAATCATGCGCTGGAACTCGTCTCGCTTTTCAGTATGCTTGGATGCCGACAAAGCGCGGTCAATATATTTTCCGACAATTGTCATATTGTGCGACTGGCAATAGGCAGTACAAATACGATCCTGTCCCTCGATGGACTGCTCCGTCTGCTTATCACTACTATATCTCATATATAGGACGACATTCATTTGACAAGACTCCTTTACTGAATATTCCTGCTATCACCCGGTCGTACCCGTGATACAATAGTATCGGAGGTGATAGCAATGTATGACAATTATAAAAGTGCAAGAGACGCGGCATGGCGTGTCCTGATTAAGTACAAGATTGACCGACTGCCGATAGACATTATACAAATCTGTATCGACGAGGGCTTCACGCTTCTCCCCTACGGCGATATGCGAGACGGGCTAAAACAACTTGGTTTTGCCGACCACGCGGGACAGACGGACGGGTTCTCCTTGCGGTATCAGAATCGCTTGCTCCTGTTCTATGATGACACCGTGAGCAAACAGCGACAGCGCTTTACCATCGGTCACGAGTTAGGGCATTATCTCAACGGAGATGTCACAGCACAGCCGACCTACCGCAACCGAGAACCGAGTGCAACGGATGACCCGCGCGAGACTGCGGCAAACGTGACAGCAAGCCGTATACTGTCCCCTGCGTGCGTTCTGTGGCACTTGGGGCTTACGGAGGCATCCGACATAGCCCGCGCCTGTGACATCTCACAGACTGCGGCAGAGTGGCGCGCAGAGCGGCTACAGAAGCTGATAGAGCGGGACAAAGAATTTCACCGCAAGTATGGTCACGGCTGTTTTCTGATGTCCCCTTTGGAACGACAAGTCTACAATCAATTCTTTGGAACGGGGCGTTAGTTGTCTCCGCCGAATTGCTTTATCATATCTTCAAGCAATTTAATCTGGTCGGGATTCAGATGATGTACGAACCGCTCGCCATTTCTGGAAACCACCACAACATCCTCGCCCTCTTCGGAGGGCTTTTCTTTTTGGTCGGTGTTGCCGAGGAGATAGTCGGGGGTCACATCGAAATAGGAAGCAATTTTGAGCAAGGTGGAATTCTGGGGAACACGTCCTTTTTTCCATTCACTGACAGTCCCCGATGCAATGGATAATTCTTTCGCAACACCATTAGCGGACATACCTTTGTCCTTGCATAACTGACAGAATATGTCGAAAAACATCTGTTCCCCTCCCGCTTTTTGTAAAACCTCAATATATCTCAATATATTTCAACCTAACAAATTGTTCAATTGCACAAATTGAGATAAATTGAGCAATTCATATTGACAATTGAGATAAATTGAGATATAATATAATCACACGGACAAACCGTGTCCGCAAGGTACAGAGAAAACACCTCCTGCAAAAGTCCCGTTTTGCGGAAGTTCTCCAATGGTTATAGGTAGTGTAGCGACTCCATTATACCACTGAAGAATCGTTTTGTCAATGCCTTTGCGTAAAATTGTTTGCAGAAAGGAGGAAAACCAATGGACGACAAAATTATGGTCGAAGCGCGTAGCCGAATCCGCGCGAAACTGGGCGAGTATTGTCTGACCAATCAGTGGCTGATGAATGAACTGGAAAGGCGAGGGGTCAAGGTCGACAAGTCCACCCTGTCCTCGGCACTAACCGGTCGGATAAAAGGTGAGAAACCGCAGCGAATCGTTTCGGAATCGCTGAAGATTATCGCGCGATACGGTAGATACTACGATGACGCCAGATGACCTGACCCACGGGGACGGGAAGCTGTTTGTACAGATTATCATCGATGCTGTTTATGAAGCATTCCGGGATGAAGCCAACAGACGGGAGTTTGAGGAATGGTATCTGAAAACTTACGGGAAACCGTTTGTGTGGGATTGACCCGAGAAAACGGAGGGAACTATGGAAGCAAGAGAGGTAAAATGCCTGTGTTGGTACTGCGGCAGGGAAATCCTGTCGGACGAAGTGGTTCACTTCGTAAACGAAGAACTATGGTGCGAAGGCTGTGCTTTTCCTGACGCACCGAAAGATGAAAGGAATTGAAAATGGGAAACGAAACAGTGGTTATCCCTGCGAGTAAACTTTGGTACGGCGATTGTCTGGAAGAAATGAAACGAATTCCCGACAAAACCGTCCATCTGATTATCACCGACCTCCCCTACGGGCGAACCCATAACGAATGGGACAAGCCTCTTGACCTGAAAGCGCTCTGGGCAGAGTATGAGCGGGTCATAACGGACACAGGCGTGATTGCGCTGTTTGCCGACGGAATGTTCATGGCTGACCTGATGCTGTCGAACAAAAGACTGTGGCGGTACAATCTGGTTTGGGACAAGGTGCTGACGAGCGGTTTCTTGAACGCGAAACGGATGCCCCTGCGGCGGCACGAGGAAATCTGTATCTTCTACAAGCGGACACCCGTGTACAATCCCCAATTTACCGAGGGCAACCCGCAACACGCCAAAGGGCGGGCGTACTTCACGAAGAAGCCGACCAATCGGAACTACGGCGAGTATGTCCCCCGTTCGGACACGCGGTGCGGATGTACGAAGAAGTACCCGACAAGCATCGTGCGCTTCCAAAAGGTCCATCCGTCCAAAGTCAAGCACCCGACCGAGAAGCCCGTGGATTGTCTGCGTTGGCTGATACGAACCTACAGCAACCCGAACGACATTGTTCTCGACAGCTGTATGGGGTCCGGCACAACGGGCATTGCGGCACTCACGGAGGGGCGAAACTTCATCGGCATTGAGAAGGATTGGAATACGTTTCGGCTTGCCGACATGGAAATTCGCCGCGTGAAGAAAGACCTGTATCAAAAGGCAACATCCGACACCGTGCCGAATCGCAACTGTCTCAAGTGCGCATATCACGACTGCGAATACGAGGATAGGTGGTACGAGGACAACTGGTATCACTACTGTATGCGAGTTATGTTCAATCGGTTTGAGCGCTACTGTCAAGGCGAGTCGAGCGGAAACCTGATAGACGGTTTCATGGGAACGGATGCCGTTTGTCCCTCATTCAAAGCGAAAGAAGGTGCTGCCAGTGAATAACAAAAGGCTTGGGGATTCCTTCGAGAACGAACTCGCACAGATTCTTTTCCGCAACGGCTTTTGGGTATATGTCACCAAGTCGAAGATCGGAGGGCAACCCGCCGACATCATCGCCGCAAAGGACGGTGTAGCGTATCTGATAGACTGCAAGGTCTGCTCGGACAACACCTTCGATACCGAGCGAATCGAGGAAAACCAGAAGAACGCAATGTCACTGTTCAACAAGTGCGGGAACGGCAGAGGTATCTTCGCTCTGAAAATGCCCGATGGCGCAATCTTCATGCTTGGTTGCCATATTGCACTGCATCACCGACAAGACAAGCGGTCTATGAACCGTGAGGAGATCGAAGAGTCGGCGCACACGCTCAAGCAGTGGATAGAGAGGTGTTCGCTGTGATGCGGGTTACCGTCAGCAACGAAATCACCGTCGAAAATCCGTCCGAGGAACTGCGCCAATGGTGCAAAAAGAATTTGGTCATCCGAAATCCAGTGTACGAGAAGAAGTTCCGCATGAAGCTGTGGCTCGGCAATACACCCGAAAAGCTGTGGCTTTACAAGGTGGACGGGGATTCCCTGATTCTCCCCTTCGGAATGCTCGACTCCATCATACCTCTGTTACAGGATGCGGAGATTCAAACGGATTTCCCAAAACCTCGGCGGGTCGATTACAAGTGCGAGGTTTCTCTGTTCGACTATCAACAGCCCGCTGTCGATGCGCTCGTGAAAGCGAAGCACGGCATTTTGGAGAGTAAAGCAGGAAGCGGGAAAGGCTTGCCTTTATCAGCAAAGATCTACACTCCGAACGGATTCAAGCGAAACGGCGATTTACAAATTGGGGACGAGATATGCAACACATACGGCGGGGTCAGTAAAGTCACGGGTATTTTTGACCGAGGAAAACAATCATGTTACAAAGTGACTTTTACGGACGATACAGAAATCGTCTGTGATTCAAGCCATCTATGGTCGGTACGGAATGTCCGCCACAAAGGTGCGGGATGGGAAACCGTCAGTGTAGCGGAACTGTATCAGAGGGGTATCCACGATGCGTGCGGGAACCGCTTGTACGAAATCCCGATAACAGCCCCCGTTGCGTTTGCGGAACAGGAAGTCAGCATCGACCCGTGGGTATTGGGTGTCCTGCTCGGAGACGGATATTTTTCGGAATGCGGAATCGCGCTGTCGAATACCGAACCCGACATTATCGACAAATTCCGAGTACGAACACAAGCGAGCCTGCACCAATCCACCAGCCGCCCGCAGAACTGGACAATCGGCGATGGCGGAAAACTGTGTTACAGGTTGAAAGATTACGGGTTAGCCTGCAAGAGGAGTTGGGAGAAATTCATCCCGAAAGAGTATATTTACAACTCGGTGACAGTTCGACTGGCGGTCATACAAGGCTTGATGGACACAGACGGGTCTGTTTCGGGGACTACATACAGCATCACCTCGACATCCAAACAACTCGTTGATGATTTTCTTACCATTGTAGAAAGCCTCGGTGGGACAGGTAAAATAGCCGTTCGGAATACTCATTTCACATACAAAGGTGAAACGAAGGCGGGTAGGACATCTTACCGACTGCATTTTAAGCTGTATAATTTTATCCCGTTCACCAGTCTCAAGCATCTGGCGAAGTATAAACCGAGGTCGAAATACACCTCCGCATACAGGCGCATCAAGCAAATCTCACTGTCAGCGCCGCAAACCACCCGCTGTATATCGGTCGACAGTCGAGACAGCTTGTATCTGACAAATCATTTCGTAGCGACGCATAACACCCAGATGGGAATCGCCCTAATCGGTCGTCTTGGCGTAAAAACCTTATGGCTGACCCACACCAAGGAACTGCTCGAACAATCAATGGAGCGCGCGGGGCGGTATATGGACGCTTCCCTATTCGGAACAATCACCGACGGGAAAGTAAACATCGGAAAAGGTATCACCTTCGCCACCGTGCAAACGCTTGCCAAGCAGGATATGACGCAGTACCGAAACACTTGGGACTGCGTGGTAGTGGACGAATGCCACCGTTGCGCAGGGTCGCCCACGAGCCTGAATCAGTTCGCTATGGTACTGAACAACCTCGCCTGCCCGCATAAGTACGGGTTGTCGGCAACGGTTCACAGGGCGGACGGGCTAACAAAAACTATCTTCTGCTTCCTCGGTAATATCGCCTACTCCGTGCCCGATTCAGCGGTTGCGGATAAGGTCATGGCGGTTGAGGTCAGACGGCGGAATACGGGCGTACAGATCGCGCAGCAATGTCTCGACACCGACGGCACACTGATCTTTCAGAACATGGTGTCCTACCTCGCGCAAAGCAATCGGAGGAACTACTCCATCGTAAACGACCTTGTAGCAAATGCCGACCACTACAATCTGATCCTGTCGGAACGGCTGATGCACCTCGATACGCTCATGGATATGCTCCCCGACGAGTTGCGAAAGCAAAGCGTGATGATTGACGGCAAGATGACCTCGAAAGCCGCGAAAGTCTTTCGGAAGCAAGCCATTGACGAAATGCGCGGGGGCAAAAAGCACTTTCTGTTTGCAAGCTATCGGCTCGCAAAGGAAGGCTTGGATATCCCACGGTTAGACCGTCTTTATCTGGTTACGCCGCAAAAGGACTATACGACCATCGTGCAGTCCGTCGGGCGCATCGCGCGGACTTTCCCCGAAAAGGACACACCAGTCTGCTATGACTATGTAGATGATATCGACTACCTCGTCCGCACGTTCAAAACACGATGCCGACATTACCGAAAATGCGGATGCGCAATCAAGGAGGACGAATGAAGTTAGGCAGCTTATTCGACGGCGCGGGAACTTGCCCTCTTGCGGGCATCCTGAACGGCTTCATCCCCGTATGGGCGAGCGAGATCGAACCGTTCCCGATAGCTGTCACAACCAAGAACTTCCCGCAGATGAAACATCTCGGGGACATCACGAAGCTGAACGGCGCTACGATAGAACCCGTCGATTTCATCACGTTCGGTTCTCCCTGCCAAGACCTTAGCGTGGCGGGGATGCGGGCAGGCATAGGCGGCGAGCGCTCGGGGCTGTTCATGGAAGCAATACGAATTTTCAAAGAAATGCGAGGTGCAACAAATGGACGATACCCGCAAGTCGTCATGTGGGAGAACGTGCCGGGGGCTTTCAGTTCCAACAAAGGCGAAGATTTCCGACTCGTCCTCGAAGAAATCTGCAAAGTTAAGGACGGTAACGCCGCTGTTCCTCGACCTGAGAAGTGGAGCAACGCAGGGCTTATCATGGGAGACGGGTATTCCGTCGCTTGGCGAGTCCTCGATGCGCAATTTTGGGGCGTACCCCAACGTCGTCGCCGAATCTTCCTTGTCGCAGATTTTGGAGGGCAACGTGCCGGAGAAATACTATTTGAGTCCGAGGGCTTGCGCAGGGATTTTGCGGAGAGCTACCAAGCGCGGAACGATTCTCCCGCCGCTGTTGGGGGAAGCCCTGCGAAGGCAATCTGGGATGCCCGAGGGAACGGCAACGGACAAATCTGCCCTACGATAACGGGCGATCACGAGAATCGGATAACCGATTATACGGCGATCACGGTCGATACATACAACGGCACGCTCACGGGAGACAAAGCACCGTGCGTCACGTTCAACCTCTTGCAGGATGCGATATCTGACGAAAACGTTTTCCCGTGTTTGTCAACAGGGAATCCGAAGTCCGGGCAGGCAAATCTCGGGGTGGTTTACGCAATCGACAGAGCCGCGTTCAATCAAGGGGAGAATGCGCTGTACAAGATGCAGATCGATGACTCAGGTATTTCCCATACGCTTGTAGCGAAAGGACCGGGCGCGGTGTGTTGCCCTGTCTGCATCAACGGGGACGTAGCCGGGACATTGGACGCAAGTTACGGGCGAGGATGTGGTGAGCGGAACGGGCAGGAACGCCCTGTTATAGCCTACCCTACCGACAAGGCACTGATCGTTCGCCGTCTCACACCGAAAGAGTGCGGCAGACTGCAAGGAATGCCCGACGGTTGGTGTGACAGAGTTCCGCACAAGGATGCCCCCGAATACAAAATGTGGGGCAACGGTATGGCGCTCCCGTGCGTGCTGTATGTGGTGGAAAATGTCCGCAAAGTACTGCGCCACCGCGCGTTGACGGAAGGAGATGGTTTACGGTGAGATGAAAAAGAGATACATTGACGATTTCGTCGAAAACCTGAACCATACGGGCATCACGCTCGACATTCGGAACATCGACCATGACGCGCTGAAACAACGGCTGAAACAGGATGATCTGAACAAGCTATGGCGGCTTGACGGTACGGACTTCTTCTCGGTCGAAAACTGCGACCTTCAAGACAAAACGCTTGACGACCTCGGCGATGACCTATACGACCATGTCATCATGACCTTGTATCAAGATGAAAACGGGTATTACATCAACACGGACGAAACCGACATCTTCGTGTTCGACTTCGAGGTTTTCCGTTACGACTGGCTCGTGGTTTTCAGAAGCGCCCGATACGGCGTGTATTATGAAATCCACAACAACAGTCGAGAGTTGAAAGACTTCGTCACCCGTGGCAACAAGCTGTTTTGCGGATTCAACGTCAAGCACTACGACAACTTCATCATGAAAGCCATTCTCTGCGGTGCGGATAATAAGATGGTGAAGGAGATCAACGACTGGATTATTGAGGACAAGCGTCACGGCTTTGAGCACTGGTTCATCAGGGAGAACAAAGCGTGGTTCAACAGCTTCGACCTAAAGGACGATATGCAGCAGGGCTTGTCCCTGAAAGCCATTGAGGGACATCTCGGTATGTCGATTGAGGAAAGCGAAGTCGACTTCAACATTGACCGCCCGCTGACCGAGGACGAACTGGAGCGCACAGTCAAGTATTGCCGCCACGATGTGGATGCGACACACGAACTGATGAAGCTCCGAGGGGGCTACCTCAAGACGAAACGAAATCTCGGGAAACGCGCGGGAATCAGTGAGACCAAATCCCTCGCCGCCACCAACGCCAAACTGACCGCGATGATGTTACACGCGGAACGCAAGGAATGGAAGGACGGTCGGGAATATGTCTATCCAAAGAATCTCGACACTGCCATCATTCCGAAACCCGTTCTGGATTTCTTCGAGACAATCCATGACAAGTCTATCCCCGACGAAAAGCTGTTTAAGACCTCGCTGGAAATTGAACTCGGCGGGATGCCCTGTAAGTACGCATGGGGCGGTGTTCACGGCAGTCTGACGGGGTATCACGAGAAAGCAACAGAGCACAGGGTCATCCAGAACCGCGACGTGTCGAGCCTGTACCCCTCGCTGATTGAAATCTACAACTATCTATCCCGCAACGTCCCCGACCCCGAGCTGTTCTACGCCATCAAGCGCGACCGCATACAGGCGAAGCACAAGGGTGACAAGCAGACGGCAAAGGATTTGAAACTACCGCTCAACACGGTATCGGGCGCGCAGGAGAACCGTTACAACGACCTATACGACCCACTCCCCACCCGTTCCATGCGGATATCGGGACAGCTGTTTTTGACCATTCTCACGGTTCGCTTGCTGAAAGCCTGCAAGACCATTCGGTTGCTCAACCTCAACACCGACGGTCTGATGTATTCGGTCGACGTATCGGAGCTTGCGCTCGTGGACGAGATTGCCCACGCTTGGGAAGCCGAGACAAAATTTGAGCTCGAAGTCGATGAGGTGCGGGAGGTATGGATTAAGGATGTCAACAACCTCCTGATGATTAAGACCGACGGCGAGGTCAAAACGGTTGGCGGGTATCTGAATTACGGCGTGTCCGAAAAGAGCGCATGGTCGATAAATAACAATGCAATCATCGTCAAGAAAGCCCTCGTGGAGTATTTCGTACACGGTACACCCGTTGCCGACACGATCAACGGTAGCACGGACATCTTCGATTTTCAGCTGATTGCAAAAGCGGGAGCAACGTATCGGGAGGTCTACCACACGGTCGACGGCAAGCGGATTCCCGTTCAGAAGGTAAACCGCGTATATGCCACGGCAGACGAGCGGCACGGGACGTTACACAAAGTCAAAGAAGAAACGGGCGAAGTTGAGAAGATCGCCAGTCTGCCCGACCATTGCATCATTGACAACGGAAACCGCCTATCCGTTACAGACATCGACAAAACCTATTATATCGAATTTGCCGAAAAGTGTATCAACGACTTTCTCGGCATCAAAGAAACAAAACAACCAAAGAAAGGTAAGGTATCAAAAATGGCAATCAAGAAAAACAGTCCCGACGAGGTCGTGGACGCGCTGAAAGAGCAGATGGACAAGCCCGCCAACGGGGCAACGTTTCTGCAAAAACTCTTCACCTTGCAGTCCCTCATGGACAAGTACACATGGGAAAAAGACGGCAAGAATATGCACCAACAGTACAAGTACATCACCGAAGCGCAGTACAAAAAGAACTTCAAGGTCGCAAGGCGCGAGGCGGGTCTGCTCTGGGAGTGCGAATGCGTTTCTCATGAGTTCATCCCCGCTGTCAGCGACAAGATGCACCTGATTATCTCCGACTTCGTCGGACGGCTGACCGACCCCGAAAGCGGCGATTACAGAGAGTACCGCTTCTCCGGCTCGGGTGCGGACAACGGAGACAAGGCGCTCTACAAAGCATACACGGGCGGCTTGAAGTTCTTCCTCGCGGATCAGTACCTTGTGGCAGAGGGCAACGACCCCGAGAATGACGAGGACGACGCCCCTGCTGCACCCGCGCCCAAGCCTGCATCTAAGCCCAAGACCACGGGAGAACGCGCCGCAATCAAAGCGGAACTGACCGACAAGGACGGCAAGGCGAGCAAGCTTCAGCTTGACACCCTGAAAAAGTCCCTCAAGAAGCTGCGCGAAGCCGATCCCGAGCAGGAGGACTTCATCACCGCCGTTGCGGAGCGCACCGAGAACTTCACCATCGCTACCAAAGAGCAGTGCGAGAAGTTGATTCTCAAAATCGGTCAGATGATCGACGACGCAAAAAGCGAGGATGACGAATGAGACGGTTTGACGGCAACAAACTCGTCGTGGATGTCCCCAAGAAGCCGAAGAAAATCACAGGCACGAGGCTCGCATCCATTCTGGGATTCGACAAGTGGAGCACGGACTTCAAAACGTGGTGTGCGATCACCCGCACCTACGAAGATCCGTTCACCGATAACATTTACACAATCGCGGGTAAGAAAATTGAGCCGAAGATCATCTCCTACCTCAATCGGTTTTACTTCCTCGACAGCGTGAAATCTCCCACCGATATTTACGGTAAGGATTACTTCAAAAAGACCCACGGCGACTTCTTCCCCGACAACCCGATTTTCGGCGGGATGTGGGATGCGCTCGTATACGGAGAGGACGGCAAGCCTGAAACCGTTATCGAGATTAAGACCTCCAAGCGTGTGGAGGATTGGGCAGACGGCAAAGCCCCTGTCTACTACGCCCTGCAAGCGTCGCTGTATGCTACCCTGCTCGGGATTGATTCGGTCTGCATGGTTGCGGCATTCCTCGACGAATCCGACTACGAGCATCCCGAAAACTTTGTCCCGAATGTCAGCAATACCATCACCGACTGCTTCGAGGTCTCGGAACGTTTCCCCGACATGAAAAAGCTGATGGCAGTTGCGAAGCACTGGTGGAACGACCACGTTCTGACAGGTGTCTCCCCCGCTTTTGACGAGAAGAAGGACGCGGACATTCTCAAAGCCCTTCGCACCAACACGGTTGACGCGGATGCTGACATCGAAGCGCTTCTCACGGAAGCCGAGGCATTGCAGGACGAAATCGACAACCTGACCGCAAAGTACCTTGCGGAGAAAGAAGCACGACTCGCCGTCGTGAAGGACATGATTAAGCAATACGGCATCCAACAGTTCCGCCCCGAGGACAAAAAAGTGGAATTCCGCACGACGCGCTTCGTCTGGTCTATCGGGAAATCCGTCACACAAACGGTCGACAAAGCCGCGCTGAAGAAAGACGGTCTGCTCGATCAGTACAGCAAATCCACCGAAACGTATAAACTCAACCCACCCAAACAAATACAGGAGGAAAAATCACATGAAGTTTGAAAAGTTCGTCAAATCTCTCGCGGGAGCAGGCGTTATCTACTCCCACGGCGACAAGCAGTATCTGGCAGGAGAGAAAGTTCTGATGGTGATCCCCGAAGGCTTCCACGGTGTTGTGGCAAAGAACATCGTCGAGATGCCCGAAGGCATTGCCCGCCTAATCGACTTGGCATGGAAAACCGTCCCGTGCAATCTCACCCGCGCCGAGCTTCCGACAGGTGACGCGAAAATCAAGGACGCAATCCGCATTTTCGCTACCGCACGCGGTCTGGAAATCACCATTGATAACGCGTCCTACACCCTGCTGAACGGTTGTGACGCGCTCGACATCTACCCTGCATATGATGACGAGACCCGTGACGAGGTCGCAAAGGCTCTGTTCGTATACGAGCCCCGCAAGGACGAGAACGAGGAAACCGAAATCGTCGGGTTGATTTTCCCGACACTGAAATAAAAGGAGATTGAAATCATGGCAAAATTGAAATTGAGCGAAAGCACCTTTACCGTCATCCCCGAGGGGGAATACATTTTCAAGGTCGAAAAGGTGACCTACGACGAGGACTTCGGCAAGATGGAGGTCTCGCTCGTTACGGCAGACGGACTGCACCACACCGAGAAGTATCAATTACTGACCAATGACGGCGAAGTCAACCAGAAGGCACAGAACGCGTTCTCCTACTTCGCAAGAGTCGCATTGGGCAGTCCTGACGCGGACGAAGTCGACACCGACGATCTGGTGGGCTGTTACTTCAAAGCAACGGTCACCCACGACAAGAAGCCGTCCAACAACGACCCGAGCAAGACGGTTACGTTCATCAAGCTGTCCGACCGCGAACCCGCTTCCGGGTTTGACAAGAAGCCTGCACGCACCACCGCCCCTAAGACGGGCAAGAAGGCATCTGTAGACCTCGACGACATCTTAGGGTAAGCACCCATACCAACGGGGCGTGGCGCTCGGCGTTGCGCCCCTTATCACCAACAAGGAGGAAATCTGTATGAAACTCAAAGACAGCGGAAACCGCCGAGAGTTCGCGTCAGGCGCGGCAAGAGATATCGCCGAGGGCAAGGGGCGCTGTGACCTGCTCCCGCTCGCCGTACTCGGTCAACGGCTCAATGTGAGCGAACTGGTGCTCCTCGACAACTTCCTGCGAAGCGGAGACACCTTGCAGTTGGAGTACGCACTCGATGTGTTCTGTAACAGGGCATTCTTTGGCAACCTCTTCACCATGTATCTCGAAGTCGCCAAGCATTACGAGGACGGCGCGAACAAGTACTCGGAGCGCAATTGGGAGAAAGGAATCCCCCTGCACTGCTATATCGACAGCGCAGTCCGCCACCTGCTGAAATACCTCCGTGGGGACACGGACGAGCCGCATGACCGCGCTTTCGTCTGGAACGTTCTCGGCGCAATCTGGACGATGCGAAACCGCCCCGGTTGCAACGACCTCCCGATTGAGAAATGAGCGTGACCCATGCAATATGTAAAACTGACAAGAAACAAGAGACCGATTGAACCGTTATCCGACGGCGGACATCCGCTCTCGGAGGTGGAGGATGCGAACAACATCGGCGTTCTCGTTCCCGAACCGATGGTGATTTTCGATTTCGACAGCCCGTCCGAAGCGGAAGCGGTTCAGCGCATCGTGGAGGAACTGGATATTCATTGCCTGATGATGAAAACCACGCGCGGGGTACATCTCTGGTTTCGCTCGCCCGAGCCGCGTAAGAACAGCGTAAAATGCCGCTGTGCAATCGGTCTGTCCTATGATGTGCGGTCATGGGGAAAGCTGTGCTATGCGGTCATCAAGAAGGACGGCGAGTGGCGCGAATGGCTCCGTAAGTATCCACTTGAGGAAATTGCCGAAATCCCTTCGTGGCTCAAGCCTTGCGGCTATGGAAAAGTCTCGTTTGTCGGGATGAAAGAAGGAGACGGTAGGAATCAGGCGCTGTATGACTACATTCTGCATATGCAGGGTAAAGGCTTCAGCCGTGACGAGATACGGCAGACCATCCGAATTATCAACCGCTTTGTGTTCGCACAGCCCCTGCCCCCTGCTGAAATCAAAAGCATCTGTCGGGACGAATCGTTCAAAAGCGAAGAGGAATTACAGCGGAACAACTCCAAATATTTTGACGAGAACGGGGCGTTCAAGCACAATATATTCGGCGATGACCTGATTCAAAACATGAGGATCGTTTGCCTGAACGACACACTGTATGTGTACGAGGACGGCTACTACAAGCGCGCCAATGTTGCAATTGAGCAGAAAATGATCTGGCTGTACCCGAGGATTAGCGCGGCAAGGCGGACAGAGGTATTGAAGTATCTGAAGGTGCAGACCTACATCGATCCCGATTCGGTTCACATCGATGAATACGTCATCAACCTTTCCAACACGCGCTATGACCTGCGAACGAATAAACCAATCCCCTACACACCCGACGCGTTGGAGTTCTGCCGCGTTCCTGTCCGATACAAACCGGACGCATACAGCGCAGACCTCGACAAATGTCTGAACAAGGTGTTCTGCGGGGACAATCAGGCAATCGAGCTGTTCGAGGAAATGTGCGGCTATATGCTGATGCGAAACTGCCGTTTCCGTAAAGGCTTTATCCTGTACGGTGGCGGTTCCAACGGTAAATCTACCATCCTGAATCTGCTCAAGAAGTTTATCGGAGCGGACAACTGCAGCACCGTCGAACTGGAACAACTCGGAGACCGTTTCAAAACAGCGGAACTCGAAAACAAATTGGTCAACATCGGCGACGACATCAACCGGAAAGACATTCTCGACACAGGCATTTTCAAGAAGCTGTTTACAGGCGAAAGCGTAACCGTGGAACGCAAGGGGCAGAACCCCTTCACGCTCCGTTCGTATGCAAAGCTGATCTTCTCCTGCAATGAGATTCCGAGAATCGCCGACAAGAGTCAAGGGATGTATTCCAGACTGACCTTCATCCCGTTCAATGCGACCTTCAGTTCCGCAGACGAGGACTTCGACCCGTTTATCGAGGACAAGATCACGACCGACGAGGCGCTGTCCTATCTGCTCAACCGCGCTCTGGTCGGGTTGACACGGCTACTGAAAAACAACGGCTTCACCAATCCGACAGCAGTCTCCCGCGCACTCGACCGCTATATCACGGACAACTCCACGGTTCTGACGTGGGTGTCCGAGGAAGGCATCGACCTGCCGCATCTGACCAACACGACAACCGACAGACTGTTTACCGAGTTCAAGGACTGGTGCGCGCGGAGCGACATTAAGTACGGTTCGTCTATTAGGGCTTTCCATAAGGAAATAACCGAGCGATTCAATCTGGAAAAAGTACGGTGCAAAGACAAAACGAGTTCCTGCGGGAAGTCATGGAAATTCCGCGTCAAATTCTGAAAAGGAGAAAACAAATATGAAAATCACAATCGAATTACCCGACACCACGTTCTGCGCGTTCGTGAGTCACATCTACTCAGACGAAAGAGGTTTGCAGATGGGGTGTAAGTCGCTCGATACGGATGCTATAAAATCCGCTAAAAAGGAGGCAACGCGGGAAGATGACTGTCTTACGAAAAATTCTTGACTGGTTGGTTTTCCTACTGTTCGGCGTGGGTTCGGTTGCCACCGATGCCGAAAGCGCGGGAATCCTCGACCGCTCGGGGCAAGGGAGGTAGCGGCATGACTGTTTACGTACCGAGAGACGAGATTCCGAGAAACTGCTTCTGGTGTCCGATGCTTGCCAACGAGAATTGTGTTCTGCAATCCGAAGAAGCAAACGACAACTTTGACAGCTATTCGGAGATGTATAAGAATTGCCCGATTATCCCGCTCGGGGAGGTGAGAAAATGACCGATACGAACGACTACATCACACCGAACTACGACACAATCTCGTCAAAACAAAAAAACGAGACTTGACGGAACTCATGGGGTCAAGCCTGTTGAACGGTTTCGCCGAGGAGGACTATATCGATGTATTGAAAATTTTCCAACGGGTCATTGACAGGCTTGGGAAAGCAGGAAAGGAGGAATCATGAAAAGCACGAACCGACCGTATTACACCGATTACGTCAACCACATTTTGCGCTTCTATGTCCGGCATCCGAAAACGGTTCGCTTCCGAACCAATGCGGACAAGCTGAACCACCGAGCCGCAAAGAAGGTATTCCAACGGCTTTCCGAACCCGAGGTCGACATCCTGTTCGACCTCTACCGAAGAAACGACACAATGGGAGACAACGTGTACGAGGTCGCAAAAACGCATAGGGTATCGCAGGGTGACATCTACACCCTGATTACCCGCGTATCAAATCTGATTGCAAAGGAGCGTGTACTGATATGACAAACAAAGAGATGGAGAAAATCGGCACGGAGGTTGTACAGCGGCGGAGCGCAAAGGTGGCAAAGAAATCAGGCGGCGAGCGACTTAGTTCGGTCGAATCGACAGCCACCGCCACCCGTCCCGAGATTGCCGAAATTCTGAAAAATTCTCTCTACTGGCGCGGTCGCCCAAGAGTCGTGACCGACGATGAATGCGCGGAACGGCTGAACGAATTCTTCAACCACTGCGCCGAGACAGGCGAGATTCCCACGGTTGAGAAAATGGCGCTCGCCCTCGGGGTCACACGGGTTCGTCTCTGGCAGTGGGCACAGGGCGAAAAAGGGGCTGTGCGACAGAATATGATTCAGATGGCAAAGGAAATTCTGGCATCTATGGATGCCGAGTTGGTCTCTCGGAACAAAATCCCACAGGTCACCTATATTTTCCGGGCAAAGAACTACTTCGGGATGTCGAACAAAACCGAGGTCGTGGTCACCCCGAACAACCCGCTCGAAGCCAGTGTCGGGAAAGAGGAACTGCAAGCCAGATATGAACTCAATGCACCCGAGGATGATGACAATGATTGAAAACAAATATACCCCAGAAGATTTGCGTACAATGCAAGCATGGTCACTTGAGCGCAAAATACAAGTCACACAGACCCGCATTATCGAATGGTATGTCAAGCATCAAGGACAAGTATTCGTTTCGTTCAGCGGTGGCAAGGACAGCACTGTATTGCTTGATTTGGCGCGTAGAGTTTACCCCGACATTCCTGCCGTATTCGTCGATACGGGTCTGGAATACCCCGAGATTCGGGAGTTTGTCAAAACGGTGGATAATGTAACATGGTTGCGCCCCGCGATGAATTTCAAGAAAGTCATTGAAACGTATGGATATCCCGTTGGGAGTAAAAGGGTTGCATCAAATATCGAATACGGGAGACGAGCCGCCACAGACGGGAATACGGAAATGTTCGATCGATACATCAACGGGAAACGGATGAACCCGAGGACGGGCGAAGAATACAAGTTTATGCCATTGCCGAAATACATAACCGCCTTGTTCCACTCGGGGATAAAGGTATCAAACAGGTGCTGCAATGTGATGAAAAAGCAGCCGCTCCATCTGTACACCCGTGAAGCAGGGCGGCAAGCAATTGTCGGCACAATGGCTTCCGAGAGCAAGCAACGGGAGCAGGGGTGGTATCGAACCGGGTGTAACGACTTTGCGGGAAGCGCTCCAAAATCAAAACCGCTGTCATTTTGGACGGAACAGGACGTTCTCGAATACATCAAGCGTTTCAACATTCCATATTCGTCAATCTACGGTGACATTGTGCAAGATACAAACGGGAAGTATCACACCACATGGGCGGCACGAACAGGTTGTATGTTCTGTATGTTCGGTGTGCAACTGGAGAAAGAGCCAAACCGCTTTCAGCGGATGAAAGTCGCGCATCCGAAGCGATACGAATTCTGCATGAAACCAACCGCAGATGGCGGTCTTGGACTTGCGGAGGTACTCGACTTTATCGGTGTATAACATTAGACGAAATGAGGTGGAAACTATGATGGCAGTGTACGAAATGAAGTCTTGCCCCTTCTGCGGAAGTGGTGCCATGATTACATACGATGTTTTTAATAAATTCGTCCCGTTTTGTATAAATGACACTTGTCTTTTGAATGGACTTAACGTTGGCTTTGATACAGAGGAAGAAGCTATGGAAGCATGGAATAGGAGGACAAATAATGCCAAAGTACATTGACGCTGATGTATTGATACAGAAACTGCAAGAACGCTACGATGAACTCATCGAGCAAAGCGGCGCTGAAGATGATTACGCCCGTGGTTATGGCGCAGCGATTGACGCAATCGACATTATCACACTTAGAGAAAAAGTGGATGTGCTGGAAGTGAAACACGCGAAATGGGTACATTACGGAGAATATTGTCAATGCAGTAATTGTGAGCACGTAACGGATGATATTTGCTTTGAAGGCGATATAGATTCTGGGTATTACGCGGTGTTGCCTCACTACTGCAGTAATTGCGGAGCAAAGATGGATTTGGAGGATGACGAATGAAACCGTATTGCGGTTACCCAAAGGTATAAACCATTAGACAAAAAAAGCCCTGCCCGATTTCGGTCGAGCAGGGTTTCTCTTATGCGGGTCTTGAATTCTCAATTCGCCAGTATCGGACAATCCGTTCTATATCATCGGTGGACGTGTACGCACTCTGGAAGCGTATCTCCTCCACGCGGTCTGGGAGCTTCAACAGGGCATCCCCTTTGCCCGTCAGCGCCTCCGCGCCCTTGTGGTCGAGGATGTTCATGCTGTCCCGCATGGAAGCCGTCTGTAAGGCGATACGGCAGGGTATATTGGACTTGATTAACCCGGTTATCACATTAACCGTCGGGCGTTGCGTGGCAATGATTAGATGGATTCCTGCTGCGCGTCCGAGTTGCGCCAGACGGATGATGCTGTCCTCCACCTCGTAGCGGCTCGTCAGCATGAGGTCTGCCAATTCGTCTATCACTACCACCATAGACGGCAAACCGCATTCTGCGGCGTTTCTCGCGTGTCTCTGCGCCATCTGCTCGTATCGCTTGTCCATAAACTTACACAGTCCGCGCAAATGCCCTACAGCCCCCGAGAAGTCCTTGATAACGGGTACTGCAAGATGCGGCAAACCGTCGTAAACGCTTAGTTCCACTTTCTTCGGGTCAATCATGACCAACTGCATATCAGTCGGCAGATTATTGAACAGCAGACTTGCGACAATCGTGTTCAGGCACACGCTCTTACCGCTTCCCGTAGATCCCGCAAGCAGGATGTGCGGCATCTGGGCTACATCGCAGACCAATGTGTCGGCGTTCGTGTCCGTCCCGAGCAGGGCGCACAGCCGAGACTTTTTTCTGCCGATGCAAAAATTTCGTGTCGGCAGGGCGGACTTCAGATACACGGTCGAACGACTCATTCGTGCAACCATCAAGCCGAAATGCGCCACGGTCGACGGCACTTGCAAAACGTTGGTGTGCATGATCGCCCCGAGCGCCTTCACAGGGCGCTTCAGTCTGTTAATATCCATCGGGTTTGCAAGGTCGAAATGATAGGTCACGACCTGAGCGGACGGGACTTCCTCGACCAGTCGGCAGCTGATCCCCATCCCCGACAGCGCTTCCGCTATCGCGTCCCCATCGCAATATGCGCATCCGCCCACCTCGGGCGGTTCTTTCAATATGTCCGGTGTCGGCGTATACATCACTTATTTACCCCTAATAACCAGATTTTCACGGTCGAATGCCGTTAGTATTTGAATAGCCTGTTCCATCGTATAGAGGGGCGGCGTCACCGCCGTTTGCCCCTCTCTTGTTTCTTGTATCGCAAAGGCGCGATCCGTCACCTTTACGATGCGGTAGGTGCTCTTCCCTATCCGCTTATCCCTCGTCAGCATCATCAGTTGAAACAGTCGTAGAGCCGAACGTTTTTCGAGGTCTGATTTCCGTTCTCGTCGAAGTCGGACGAAAACATATTGAGCAACCCGCACACAGGCTCTTTCGCTTTCTCACGACCGAACGCGCGGGCTTCCTCGGGTGTATCGAACAACCCGAGAATCGTTTCCTCATTCCCCTTTGTCAGTGCAACAGCATATTTCAGCATTTTCTTTCACCCCTTTCCGATAGGTACATTATAGCATATTTTTGCGCAAATGTCTATAGTTATTCCGACTTCTCTACAACCCGCATCGGACAAAGCAACCCGTCCCCGTTTTCGGCGCTGAAGTACAGCAGATCCCGACTCCCGCCTACCTTCACGCGGGCATCCGGCAGGCACTCCATCATGGTGATCAGGAATTTCACATCGACATACAGCGGGATCGAAGCATCAAGCAAATAGGGCGCTTGCGGCTTCTTGTGGGTCTTGTCCCACAGCTTCAAATCTGCCAGATCCGGCAATGTGATCTCGCGCGTAGCGTGGTAAATCGTCAAATCGAAAATTCGGTCAATGTCAAGCGGTGTCACCTGCTCGTCCAGTTTCTCAAGCGGCATCTCGTCGTTGAACCGCACGCCCCGCTTCGTGTCGCAAATACACCACTTGCCGCCGCTCTGCCACATCCCTTTCACGCTGTCACGGTTTCCATCTTTCGCCGCCTTGACAATCTTCTCAGCCGCTTTCACAATATCCGCAACGCCCAATGACTTGGCAAGATTCCGCCGCATCTCGTCCTCCAGTCTACCCATAACAGCCGACATCGACTGCTTCAGGCTGTCATCGTTCTCCTGCGTGTACCAGTCTTTCACAATGTGATACAATCTTTCCGTGTTCATGATTTTCCCTTTCTCCCCGTCGTGCCGGTAGGACAGCGCAAAATATATCAGACGGTCGCGGTCTTGTAGACCGTTCCCATATAGCCATCCGTGATGGTGAGTCCCCATTCTCCCGCGCGCAGGCGGCTCGGCTGCGGACGGCGGACAAATGGCTTTTCACCCTCTGCCTGAAGCGTGACGCTCTTGTCTGTTGCCTTGATGATCTTGTACTCGGTCTTGCGCCCGCTCCAATGCTCTATCGTGAACGTGTCCCCGACCGTGAACGGGTGCGCGGCTTGGGCGCGCTCTTTCGCCTCCACAATCTCTTGAATCCCGACGAGCGACACGGTAAACACGCTCCCGCACTGCGTCCGTGCGACAAAATTGCACTTTCCAACCGACAAAACTTCAACGTTCCCATATGTGGGAATCCGCACAATATACCCCGCTTTCACATTCTCGCGGGTGAAACGGTTTCCGCCCATATCCTCGAACAAATCCAGAAAATACGCCAGTTTGTCGCGCTCCGCCTCCATACGCTCGAGGAGGTCGCTCCCCTGCTCGTTGAGCTCGTCAAGCGTCCATTCCGTTTCACTGTAGCGGTGCTTGACAGGCTCTTCCCGCATCAGCTTCTCGAGAATCTTATCATAGCCCGCCAAAGTGTCCTGCATATGCCTCAGGTTGAGCTTGCATTCCTTGATCTTCCGCTCCAGATATGCGCTGTCTCGATATTTCGCCCCTGCCGCCGTCTGCCGTGCGGTCTCGGCTCTCTGCTTCCAGTATTCGGACTTTCTGTATTCGTCAATCCCCCTCTCAAACTGGGCATATACACGGTCACGGTACCGCTTGAACGACCGCCCCGCGCTGCTGTTAATATTCGGCTGTGTGAAAAAGGCGATGTCCCCGTGATGGTCGTTCATGGGCTTTGTGAGGGCTTCCGCGCGGTCCTCTGCCCGCTCTGCGTGCCCGTCGTAACGCTCCGCGCGGTTCTCGGCTCTCTCCCTGTCGCGGTCGACCTGCTCGGCAAAGGTGAGCCGCTCGCCGACCTTTTCCACCTCGCCGAAGCCCAGATCGCGGGCGATCCGTTTTGCCTCGTATAGGTTCGGCTCTTTCGCACGGCTGACCCAACAGCCCCCGCCACGGCTCCAAAGGAACGCGCTTTTGACTCTTGCTTTGTCGGCATCCGACAGGGCGGTATAATCCGCCTTGTCAAAATGCAACTCGATCTTCAGGGTTTCACGATTGAAAATAGCTTGTTTCATGGTTTCAATACCTCTCTGCGATTTCGTTAAACTTCTTGATATACTCCGCCTCTTCCGCTTCCCGCTCGGGTGTGTTCGGCGGGCAATGGAACGGACACCCGCACACGGCGCGCAATTCCTCGGGACAATTTGGGCAGCCGTGCCCGAAGCGCTCCCCGCAAAGTGCTTGCGCCTTCTCCGAAAATCTCATAGTTTCCCCACCTCTCATATGGTTTCGTACTCTGTCCCGACCTCGTCGCCGTTTTCGTCGTACCGCGTCCAGACCGCCACCGCGTGGGCATCCGTCAGGGCGATTCCGTCAAGCCTTAGCGCCCGATCGTTGCGGCGGGATATCTGCCAACTGCCGCGCGCCCAGACTGCCGCAAAATCAGACGTACTTGTATACGGCATCCCGTCGAAGAACTCCGCCGCCGTGCGGGGCTTGTCTCCGCGCTCAAACACCAATACACCCGAGCGGAGCAACCGCGCCGCCGCGCCTCGTGCGCGGGTCTCGTTCCGCCTGTATTCGCCCTCGTTCCATGTACCGCCCGACCAGTCGCGCAGCAGTTCCAACCCGTTCGGGGTCTCAAAATATCCGTTTCCCATGTCTTTATACCTCCGTTTACTTTCGTTTGATAATCCCCGCGCGCTCGGCTTCCTCGGCAATCGTGCCGACACCGAACAGAATAAACGCGAGCCAATCCAGAACCCGACGAAAACCCCTTTTCACGTCCCGCGCCTCCGATCAGCCGAACGCGCGGCGGGCGATCTCCGCAATCAGGCGGGCGCGGTTGGCGGGTGTGTCCTCCAACATAAAGCGAAAATCAATCACGCGCCGCGACTCGTCCACGGTCGGGTCATACGCGCGGCGGCAGTCTCCCGCGCTGTCGGTCACGTAGGTATCAACCCCGATCCACGACTGCAGGACGCGGTCAGTCCATCCGCGCTCCCGCCACCGCTCCGGCAGGCTATGCGCTCCGCCGGGATTGGTGCAGTGGGTCAGGTCAAAAACCACCTTTTCGCCCCTGCTGTTGGTCTCCTCGAACGTGTACCGAATCCGGCAGCCGTTCCCGCTTACGTCCTCCATGCTGTACTTTTGCATTGCTTTTATGCCTCTTTTCTTAGAATTAGAACAGTTCTTATTTTAGATTTCCCATCACTCCGCGAGCCAGTCGCGGGAGCAGATCCAGACCTTCAGCGCGGGATCATACCCGCCGCGGTCGATGTACCGGCAGAGCGCCGCGCATACATCCGCATTTGTGCCGTAGTCCATCGCTACCGTGATATCAAGCGCGGGCGCGGGATTCAGCCCCGCCCATTCCATGATATCCCCGTAGAACCTCCGCGCGCTGTACGGCTCGCCTGCTTCCTCTGCCTCTTTTACATCCAGTATAACATCAATAATCATCTTGCCTTCCCCTCTCTCTCTCTCTCTCTCTCTCTCTACGGGGGTGGCTACAAGCTGCCGCCCCGGCTTTCCTTTTCGTCCGCGCCCGTTGAAGCGGCGGGCGGTGGTTCTTTCCTTATATAAAGGCGCTTTCAGTTTCCGCTGTCTCTATCAACACGCTTTCTTGATTCAGCGCCACCTTCAGCGCCTCCGCCGCTCTCTTGATGGTTTCTGCGTCCGCTCCGTAGACCTCACACCTGAGCGTGTTTTCTGTCACGATCTCCCCGCTGTCATGCGTGTATATACCCACCGCTTCCGAGATTGTAGCGCCGCCCGTTGTCTTGGTGAAGATGTTAGCCGCTATCTTGTAGGCTGTTAGGGTTGTTATTTCTTGGTGCTTGGTTTGTTTGTCGTTTAGTCCGATGTAAATTGTGTGCTTTTTCATGGTGTTTTTCCTCTCTTTGTTCAGTGTGTCGCGCCTTTACATCACCTAAAGGAACGCGCTACCGGATGTTTCCCGCCGTCCGGCTGTCGGCCGTCGTTCGGTTATTTCTGAATATGTCTATATTATATCAGATTTTTCCGAACTTGTCAAGAGGTTTTATAAAAGTTTTTTCGGTTTTTTCTGATTATTTTTATTTGTGCTTTTATGTGTGTTTTTCTGCACACCCCGCCCGGTATGCTTCCGGCGCGTTTCCCCCGTTCGCGCGGTCTGTTTTCGTCTGTTTCGGCTCTTTTTCGGTGTTTTTGGGTGCGATCCTGCCTATTTTCCACCCCTACCCCGGGGGTGTACCGAGGACCCGCCCCGCCCTCCTGCTCAACCCTCCGAGTAAAGAAAAATATAAAAAGGACAAATTATTTTTCGGAAATATCTTGACATTCGGATATAAATGTGCTATAATACAATTATCAAACGATAAGGAGTCACCACCATGAAAGCTACGAATGCTGTTCGGGAAATTATGACCAAGAAAAATATCAAAGTTGCATCTCTTTCTGATAAATTGAAAATCAAAAGCAACGTGCTATGTGAACGACTTGGGCAAAACAATATAAGCATAGGCAAACTTGACGAAATGCTCCGACTCATGGATTATAAGATAGTTCTTGCCCCTGTTAGTATAGTAGAACAAGAGGAATGGTATAGAGTCGAATGAACGGAACTGATATTATCAAAGAAGCGATGAAAGCCAAAGGTTGGACGATGAGCGCATTAGCGAAAGAACTCGACTATGCGAGCCCGAATGGTGTTCGTAGTAGGCTCACCCAAACAAAAAACCTACGCTTGGATGTTTTTGTAAAATTCCTAAATAAGATGGGATTCGATGTCATTGTAACCAGTAGCACAGGTTCTAAAGAAAAATGGGAAGTTACTGATAATCGCAAGGGAGATTCAACATGAAAACCACCGATGCACTCGTAGCCATTAAGGATAAAAAAGGAGTAGGCACAAATGCGCTTGCAAAACAAATGGGAAAACCACCTCGGCAAATAAGCGAGCGAATCCATCAGGAGAACATCAGCATTGCCAAGCTGAACGAAATGCTTCAACTTATGGGTTATAAAATTATCCTTGTCCCACGGGAAACACGAGAGCCAGACGGATGGTATAGGGTCGAATAAATGGGAAAAGTAAGAGGTTTTCGGTGACAGTTTCTGTTACAGTTCCTGTTACAGTTTCTGACTTTTTGTTACAGTTTCTGTTACAGTTTCAAGAGTTATCTACTTTTTGACATTGATACAATGCGATCGTCAAAAAAATTTTATCCGAGTGCTTAGTTGAGGAAAATCCCTCCTACAAGTCGAATCGGAAACGAAAAACTGTAACAAAAATGCGAAACTGTAACGGTATCTGTAACAGGAACTGTAACATCAATCTCTTGTTTTCTCTCGTTTTCTCGTTTTTCCTCTTGTTTTCTTCACTTTGTTACACTTTCTCATTTTATTTTCTATTTCTTAGAATATTAGAGTGAGAATATATAGTAATAAATAAAAATAATATATAATATGGGGTAATGTTGTATAGTATAGGGAAAAATTCTGAAAAACTGTCACCGACACTACCAAAACCATCATATCTGCATCATCGATCTCAACATAAAAACAATACAGAAAGTCGAGGACAATATGGAAGCTACAAAAGCAGTTCGTGAAATCATGGTTTCCCAGAAAGTCAAAATATCTTCCATCGCTGATAAACTCCACATTGAGAATGCCAATGTAATAACCCAGCGGCTTCGTCAGAAAAACATTAGTATCACAAAACTTGATGAAATGCTCCGACTCATGGATTATAAGATAGTTTTAGCCCCCGTCGAAACTATCGAGCAGGAGGGATGGTTTAGAATCGAATGACCTACGCATACATTCGGGTATCAACCAAAGAGCAAAATCTCGCCCGTCAGATTGAAGCAATCAAGCACTACCGACCCAATATTTCGGACGAGAATATCATCTGCGACAAGCAGTCCGGCAAGAATTTTAACCGTGCCGGATATACCAAATTGAAGTCACTTTTACAGTCGGGAGACGAACTGATCGTCAAGGAATTTGACCGTTTCGGCAGGAACAAAGAAGAGATGAAAGAGGAACTTCGGGACCTGAAAAACCGAGGAGTAGCCGTCCGAATTCTGGACATCCCGACCACTCTTATCGACTATCAAGGGCAGGATTGGTTGCTCGAAATGGTCAACAATATCATGGTAGAAGTCCTCGCTTCACTCGCCGAAAACGAGCGAAATAAGATACGGGAACGGCAGCGGGAAGGCATCGACTGTATGCCGATCGTCAACGGAAAAAGAACCTCTTCGAAAACGAATCGCCCCATCGGCAGACCGACTTTGAACGTCTCAAATTCCGATTTTCAAAAATTTTTTCAAAAACAAAAAGACGGTCAAATCACCGTCTCGGAGGGTATAAAAGAACTCGGAATCAGCCGCCGAACATGGTATAATCGGGCAGCAGAACAAGGGCTGATTTAGGGATTTTCGGTTACACTTTTGGTGACAGTTCCGCGGACCGTTTTACAAAATATCAATTGTCCGCACCGATTAACAAAATAGGGTGCAAATTCGGTCATCGTGATAAAACTTGCCACGACATATAGTATTCACATTCTCTGTCCGCATCTGTCCAGAAACTGTCACCGAAAAACATAGCATTCCCTCGCGTTTTCTCTCATTTCCTCGTTTTTCCTCACTCAAGTGACACTTATTTATTTTATTTTCTATTTCTTAGAATATTAGAGTAGAATATATAGTAATAAATAAAAATAGTATATAATATGGGGTAAATGTTATAGGGTATAGGAAAATTTCGAGAAAATGTCACCGCCGCGCCTAACATCAACCGCCAATGAACTATCGCACAAAAGGAGGTAACACCGTGCAACAAGTCATCAGAATCCGCGACCAAAAGGTCTTCAACTCGATCTCCGCCGCAGCAGAAAGCATCGGAACGCCGTACAACTATCTCTCGAAATGTATCGACGAGCATAAACTCTGCAAAGGTGAACTTTTTGAAATCTACCACAAAGGTATGCCGCACTCAAAGCCGATAGTCCATACTATCATGAGTGAGGGACAGCGCACCGACAGATTTGAAACGATGTATCAGCAGATTTTCCAGATTATGCTCAAACGCGCCTATAGCGAGGATATGAGTCTGGATGAAGTGTATCACAAGTTTGTCCACGACACCGAGAGTAGATTTCAGTGAATGCTTATCTTCCCGAAAGGAGATTGACCATGTCACATAGGGAGATTGACTGTCGGGCTTTCAATCCATCCTCCGACTTCCTCGCCCTCTGCTCACTATCCGAGGACGAGTGGCGGCAGACACACATGGAAATTGCCAAAGCCTTGCTTCACCCTGGCAGCGTTCAGAGATGTTATCTCGCGGTGGTTGACGGGCACATCGGCGGCTACATCTACTGCTTCGTTCTACCGAACAAAACTCTAATTCCCGAATTTGTGTATGTCTCCCCCGCGTGGCGAGGGCGTGGGATAGCATCGGCTCTCCTGCGGACAGCGGAAGTCAAGTCGGGTTGTACCTCGGCAATGGTCTTTTACAACAAAGCCCTGCACAGCTTCTATGCAGGGCAAGGATATGAAACAGGTGTAAACCTCGAAACGGCTGTCAAGAATCTGCCGTAACTTTTATTTTTGATTTCAAGCGCATGATTGCGTGGGCAATAGCCCATTCTGTCATGCGCTATTTTTCTTTTTTTTGGAGGTATCTATGGAACAAACAATCAAAGCTATTATTCGCAGAATTGAAAATGAACCGAGCAGGCTCGAACTGTACGAGGATTTTTTCGAGTGCCTCAAACTCATGCGAAGCGAGGACAAAGAGCTCGCCTATCGGTACAACGCGGTATTTCGGAAATATCTGAAAAAGGCAATCCGACTTGTCTCGGATGTTTCGGACTTGCAGAAGATCGACTTCCTGCAAAAGGAGTCATACCATCTGGAAGCCGTTGACCGATTCGATTCTTACCTGATCTTCGTCGAATGGAACCGCGAGCCGAGCAAGCGGTTCTATCTCCCCCGCCGCAAGGTGCTGAAGGTTTTGGTGGATGACCTCCAAGACCTCGCCGACCATGTGATTACATTCCTCGGCATCTCTCTACCGCCTCGGACCGGCAAGTCGACTCTCTGTATCTTCTTCATGACGTGGATGATGGGTAGGGACCCCGACGTGGCAAACCTGATGTCGGGGCACTCGGACAAGCTGACCGACAGCTTCTACGGCGAAGTCCTGAACGTCATCACCGACCACACGACCTACCTCTGGCATGAGGTTTTCCCGTTGGTCCAGATTGCGAACAAATCCGCAAAGGATGAATCCGTCGACTTGAACCGAAAGAAACGATTCCCGACCCTCACCTGCCGTTCCATCGTCGGTACCCTGACGGGCGCGGTCGAAATTGGCGAGGGAGGTGTGCTGTACTCCGATGACCTGATTGCCGACTTGGAAGAGAGCCTGAACCCCGACCGTCTGCAAAACAAGTATGACGCTTATCTGAACCAACTCAAGGACCGCAAGAAAGACAACGCGCTCGAACTCATGGTCGGTACCCGATGGAATGTGCTGGACCCGCTCGGGCGGATTCACGAGCAGTATGCCGATGACCCGCACTATCGGTTCCGCGTGATTCCCGCTCTGGACGAAAACGACGAGAGCAATTTCCAATACGATTTCGGTCTCGGTTTCTCGACGGAGTACTATCATGATATGCGGGATTCCATCGACGATGCGACATGGTGGGCAAAGTACATGGGGCAACCGTATGTGCGGGAGGGCTTGCTTTTTCCGAGAGATGAATTGCAGTGGTACAACGGCACACTTCCCGACATCCCTGCCGACCGAAAGATGGCAGTCTGCGACGTGGCTTGGGGCGGCGGGGATTCGCTTGCCATGCCGATTGCGATTCTCTTCGGCAACGAGGTCTATATCCCCGATGTCATTTTCAGTGACAAGGATAAGACCGTGACCCAACCGCTTGTCGCGGGGACACTGCAACAGTACCTCCCGCAGCAGGTCCGCTTTGAAGCCAACAACGGCGGCACCGAGTATGCCGACCGTGTGGATGAGCTTCTCCGCGCCGCAAACGTCCACGTCAACATCACTTGCCGCCGCGCACCGACGGTCTCCAGTAAGCTCTCGCGCATCATCCGATATGCGCCCGACATCAAGCGGTTCCACTTCGTGGATGACAAGCACTCGTCGAAGGCATACCGCGCGTTCATGCGGGAGGTCATGTCGTATGTCGTCACGGGTAAGAATCCGCACGATGATGCGCCCGACTCTCTGGCACAGCTGGCGGACTTCATCAGCGATTCCTACGGAACGGTAAAGGTCATCGAGCGCCCGTTCTGAAAGAAAAACACAAAATTTTTGAAAAACCTATTGACAACTACTACATCTTGTGGTATACTGATAGCGAAAACCGAATATTTTGTATTTATTTTTTGATTTTTAATTTTTGAGGGCATTATTGCTCGTCCGATATGGACGGTAATAGTGTCCTTTTTGATTTTCACAGGAGGTAACCGATGGACGATCTCAACACATCCCGCGCATACACAGGGCGAACGGTCCTGACTACAAGTGAATCCGAGATCACGGCTGAAAATCTGTTGCGGGTCCTCACACGGTTGCTCCCTGTGTTTCGGCAGAACAAGGCGGACTCGGACTATCTGTACAGGTACTACCGTGGGTGGCAACCGATTCTTACCCGCGAGAAGAAGTTCCGACCCGAAATCTGCAACCGCATTGTCGAGAACCACGCAAACGAGATTGTGTCCTTCAAGAAGGGCTACACCTTCGGTGAACCCGTGCAGTATGTGCGGCGTGCGATAAAGGACGAGGGGGAACTCGACCCCAACGGTGACAACGGTGAAGCCATCAATCTGCTGAACGAGATTATGGCTTGCGAGGACAAAGCATCGAAGGACGAGGAGCTCGCGGAATGGTTTTACATCTGCGGGACTGCCTATCGGATGCTTCTGCCGAAAAGTGTGGAGGACGGGACGATCTCCGACATTGAGATTGAAACGCTTGACCCGCGTTACACCGAAGTCGTGTATAACACGGGCTTCGGGCGCAAACCCGTCATGAGCATTCAGGAGGTCACGATTGAGACAGTGAGCCCCGTTGGAGAGGGTGATTCTCATCTGCGGTATTGCATCTACACTCCGAAGGAGTACTTCGAGGTGGAGGAAGGCAAAATCGTCAAGCAGGAATCTCATGTGTTGGGGGCTATCCCGATTATCGAATACCCTGCAAACCAGTCCCGAATCGGTGCGTTTGAGTTGGTTCTCCCACTTCTGGATGCCCTCAACAATGCCGATTCCAACCGACTGGACGGCATCGAGCAGTTCGTCCAGTCCTTCATGAAATTCGTCAACGTGAAGATCGACAGTGCTACCTTTGAGGAGTTCCGAGAAAAGGGTGCTATCCAAGTCAGTTCCGAGCCGGGCAATCCTGCTGATGTGAGTATCATCTCCTCGGAGTTGAATCAATCCCAGACGCAAATTATGGTCGATCACCTCTACCAGATGGTCCTGATCATTTGCGGGATGCCCGACCGAAACGGAGCCAACCGCACCACGGGTGATACGGGGCAGGCGGTCATGCTTCGGGACGGATGGTCTGCGGCGGAATCGAAAGCGAAAGAGACCGAACTGATTTTCAAAAAATCCGAGAAGCAGTTTCTCAAATACGCACTGCGACTCATGAGCGGCAAGGTGAAAATGTCCGTTTCCGACATCGACATCAAGTTCACGCGGAACAAGACCGACAACCTTCTCACCAAGACGCAGGGTTTACAGAATATGCTGGAGGCTGGCGTGGCTCCTGTCCTCGCCTTTACCAACTGCAATCTGTTCTCGGACCCCGAACAGGCTGTCAAGGATTCGGCGGCATACCTCGAAAAATGGCTTCCTGCGAAAGAGTCCGCAGAGCCTGTCGAACCGACGGTCACCCCCGCGAACAACAAGCCGAACCCGAACGAATGATTTTACACGGAGCAATCCGTTTGAAATGCTGCGGAGATGCAGGATAAAAGCGCACCATCTCGGTAGAGAAACCGTAAATCGCAGATACAGCGGAGAGAACCGCTCAACCAAACGCAGGAGGAAAGAGCATGAAAATCGACACGACCAAAATCCCCGGCTTTGATACCATGACTGCCGAGCAGAAAGCCGCAATTGCAGGAATGGAGTTCCCCGACACACCGGACTATTCGGGTTATGTGAAAAAGGACCTCTACGACAAGGCGGCATCGGACGCGGCGAGCTGGAAGAAGAAGCACAATGACCTGCTCTCGGAGGACGAGCGCAGGAAGCAGGAGCACGAGGAGCATCAGGCGGCTTTGGAAGCAGAGCTGGCAAGTCTCCGTAAGGAGAAAACGGTCTCCTCTTACATGGCGAAGTACATGGCGGAGGGCTATGACGAAACGCTCGCGCGGGACACCGCAACGGCTCTTGCCGACGGGGAGATGGACAAAGTGTTCGCCAATCAGAGCCAGTTCCTCGCGGCACGCACGGAGAGCCTGAAGAAGGAGCTCCTCAAATCGACACCCCGCACACCTGCCGGGGAAGGCGCGACAGCCGGAGACTATGCAAAGCAGATTGCCGAAGCGAACGAACGCGGAGACATGGCTTACATGGCGGCACTGATTCGCGCACAGCAGGAATCTCAAAACAAGTAAGGAGTAAAGCACATGGCTAACACCAATGAGACCAAAACAATGACTTCCCATAATCTGTTGAACTACAGCGGTATGCTGTTCAACAAGGGGAACACCAGAACGCCCTTTTCCACCATCATCGGCGGCAAGAGCCGCACCTCGAAAAGTTGGGAATTCCCCACCTCTGTGGACTACACTACGGGCGGCGGAACAGCCCAGCCCGCTATCACCGAGAGTGCCTCTCTGACCGCGCCCGACGCAACCTTTGTGACCCGTTCGCAGGAGACGAATGTGTGCCAGATTTTCCAAGAGGCACTGTCCATTTCCTATGGTAAACAGTCCTCAATGGGTCAACTGTCGGGACTGAATATCGCGGGTCAGACCGCCAATCCTGCGACCGAGCTGGATTTCCAGATTGCGAATACAATGGCGAAGATTGCAAACGATGTGGAATACACCTTCCTGAACGGGGTCTATCAGAACGGCACGCATGATAATGTGGCATATAAGACACGCGGCATTCTCACTGCGATCACGAGCAATGTGAAAGCCGCAGGCACCACCGACCTCGGCTTCTGGCTGGTTGCGGAAGCAGTCCAGCTGATTGCCAACGGCGGCGCGCCCACCGACTCGCTCGTGCTGATGGCTCACCCGACGCACATCATGCAGATTAACGCGGACGCTTCCGCGAACGGTCTGACGGTCATTCCCGCATCGATGACCTTCAACGGCATCAAGATCGACACCCTCATCACGCCGTTCGGCAATGTCGGTATCGTGGGGAATGCCCGTATCGCGGCAGGCACCGCGCTCATCTTCAACCCGACATATTGCGCACCGGTTGCACTGCCTGTTCCCGAGAAGGGCAACTTCTTCCTCGAGAAGCTCGCAAAAACGGGTGCCGCCGACAACTACCAGATCTACGGTCAGCTGGGTCTGGACTACGGTGCCGAGTGGTATCACGCGAAAATCACGGGTCTTAAGACCACCTTCACCGCTCCGACCTACTCCAAGAAGGTCTACGTTGCGGGCGGTACGGTCCAGACCACTACCGGCTCGTAAGGCTTGGAAAGGAGGCAACGCGGTATGGCAGACAGTCAGATGCTCGAACAGCTTACTGTTCTGACGGGGGAGAGTGACGAGTCCTTGCTGACCGCGTTGCTCTCCGTTGCGGAGACAAAGGTCCTGAACCGTCTCTACCCGTTCGACGACACGAAAACGATTGTTCCCCCGAAGTACAAGCGGAACGTCCTCGAAATCGCGGTCTATCTCTATAACCGCCGAGGCGCCGAAGGAGAGCTGTCCCACGATGAGGGGGACATCAGCCGCTCCTATGCAAGCGCAAGCGTCCCCGAGGCAATGTTCGCGGGCATCGTCCCGTTCTGCGGGGTGATATGATGCGGGCGTTGGAGATCAACAAGCGGACAATTTATTACGCCGAGCGGGTGTCGGAAAGCGAAAACGATCTCGGTGAGGTCTGCCCTGTTTATTCGGAGCCGAAGCCCCTGAAGATTCGGGTGGATTACACGGGGACATCCGCGAAAGCCACCGCTTACGGAATCGCTTCCGACTGCAAGGTCAAGCTGATTGCCGACAGGGACCTCGGGTTCTCGCTGAACACGGTGTTCTGGGTGGATGCTCCCCTGTCCGCCCCGCGCGATTATGTCATGGGTGACAAGCCCGACCTGACGGTCAACGGAGTGGTTTACCGTCTGCGGGAGGCAGGTGTTTCCCATGCTGATTAAGGTGTCGGTCGGGGAGATCGGAAAGGCTGTAAAAGCTGTGGACCGTTACCGAAAGGACCTGAAGGCGAAGGTCGCACTGCTCGTCACGAAGTTGGCACAGGTAGGGGTGAAAATCGCTTCCGCTAAAGTGTACGACATGGGGGCTATCGGCACGGGCGACCTTGATTCAAGCATTCATTATCTCGTCTCCGACGACGGAAAGGGCGCAATCGTTCGTACAGATTGCGCTCATGCCGTATATGTGGAATTCGGTACGGGAATCAGGGGGCAGCGCAACCCGCATCCCGTTGGACTGCCCGGTTGGGTCTATGACATCAACGAGCACGGTGAGAGCGGTTGGTGGTATCCTTCCACTGCCTCGGACCCGAACCCGTATAAGCACACGGGTGAGGACGGCTCATTGTGGGCGTGGACACGCGGTATGCCATCGAGACCGTTTATGTATCAGACCGCAATGGAACTGCGGGACTCTGCGGTATCTGCGGCAAGGGAGGTATTCAAGTCATGATAGACATCGAAGCCGAGGTTTTCGCGGCTGTCAAGGCGGGATTGCCTACGGGAACGGATTGTCGGGAAGCCTATCCGAACACGCTGAAAAAGCTCCCGCTTGTTACGGTCTCGGAGATTGAGAATATCACATCGGACCGTTTCGAGGATTCGTCCGAGATTGAGAACGCGTCCCGTATCACCTACGAAATCAACGTGTTTTCCAACCTCGAAGGCGGGAAGAAAAAGCAAGCGAAAACGCTGTTACACGCCGCGCACGCGGTCATGGACGGCTTGGGATTCGAGCGGGTTTATTGTCAGCCCACTCCGAACCTTGCGGATGCCACGGTATTCCGCATGACAGCCCGCTACAGGGCGATTGTTGACAAGAACAAAACCATTTATCGGAGGTAAAAATCATGGAGAAATCTACGAGCAAAACGTTTCTCTACTATGCCACGCTCACAGGCTCGAACAACACGCCGGGCACGTTCGAGAAGCTGATCGACATCACGAGCTACCCCGCGCTGTTCACGCCGCCTGAAAAACTGGACGTGAGCGACCTTTCTTCCAACCAGAAGAAGTACACGCAGGGTATGGTGGATGTGCCGGATTACGAGTTCGGTTTCATCTACACGAAGGCGGCATACGACAAGGTGAAAGACCTTGAAGTGGACGGCACGAAATACGCTTACCAGTTGCGCTTCGGTGCGAACGGCGAGTACGGAGCATGGCAGTGGACAGGTACGCATTTTGCAACCCCGAACGAAGGTTCGGTCGGCTCTGCGCGTGAAGGTACGCTTGTGTGCTACCCCGAGAGCGACATCACCGAAGCCACCGTCAGCGGCTGACAGGGAGGGTTGACAGATGGCAAAGCGATACAAGTTCACCTACAAGGATACGCAATACACGCTTGAATACAATCGTACAAGCGTTCAGGCTCTGGAGAAGCAGGGCTTCCGATTGGACCAAATCGAGGCACAGCCCCTGACGATGGTCACCCTGCTGTTTGCGGGTGCCTTCCTCATGCACCACAAGAACATGAATCCGAGGCTCATCGAGGAAATCTTCGGCAAGTTCAAGAATCGCGGGGAGCTGATTGCAAACCTCGTCGAGATGTATCAGGAGCCGTTGGTCGCTCTGTTCGATGAACCCGAGGACGATGCGGGAAACATTCAGGGGGAGATGGAGGAGTAGGCTCCCGCTCTCCCCTATCCGTCCGAGAAACGTTTGATTCCGTGTTCCCGTTCTATCTGTCAATCGGTATGACCTACGACCAATTCTGGGAGCAGGATTGCGAGCTGGTCAGAGCCTACCGCAAGGCAGAGGAGCTACGGCAAAGGCGAAAGAATCAGGAGCTATGGTTACAGGGCAGGTATATCTACGATGCGCTGTGCGCCGTCTCCCCTGTCCTTCACGCCTTTGCCAAGAACGGGACACAGCCGTCTCCGTATCTCGAAAAGCCCTATCCCTCCGACAGGGAGGAAAGCGCGGCGAGAACGCGGGAACGGATGGAACAGCAGGCAGACGCGTTCAGGCAATACGTCAGAGCCTACAACGCGGCACGACACAAGCAGAAGGAGGTGGTGACGGATGGCGGACATTGACAATCTGGAAATACAGATTACGGCGGAATCCGACAAAGCGGTTTCCGACCTCGGCAAGCTGAAGGAAGCGCTGGAAAAGCTCGAAGCAATCGGGCATAAGTCGGGCTACGATAACATCTATCGGAATCTGAAAAAGATTGCCTCGGTCGATTTTTCCACCTTCTCAAGCGACCTTGCGAAAGCAGCTGCCGCGACCGAGAGAATCGCGGGGACCACCGACCGCCTGCAACGGATTATCTCCGCGATGAACGGCATCAAAAGCGCCACAGCCGACGCGCGGGTGGAGTTTGAGAAGTTCGGCTCCCCCAACGTTCCGAAGGCACCGCGCAAGGTTCCGTATCAAAACCTCCTGACGGGGCGAAGGTCTCGGAACAGCCTGCCGAGCGGGATTGCGGGTGTGCTCGGTGACGGGAACATCCAGCTGGGCGCGCACCAGTGGCAGGACTTGGGCTCCAAAGTCAATGTGAATCCGTTCGCCCAAATGCTGTTCAGTATTAAGCAGAGCTCCAAGAAGATGGGCGCGGCTATCAGACAGGGCGTTAAGGACTTCGGACCGGGGCTTAGTCAGGGCATCAAGAAGGACATCGCCAGCCTGAAAGCCCTCCCCCGCTCGGCAAAAGCCGCAGGGCGGGACCTTGCGAGCACCTTCAGTCTGTTGCGCGCACAGGCGCGAAAAGCGAACATGACGACCTTCGGATACGTCCGCAAGGGTCTGAAAAGCTGGGAGAAGCAAGCTGGCAAGACCCGCTGGTCCATGCGATACCTTGCGAAAACCGTCGCCCGATACGCCATCTACAAGATGCTGAATCTGGCAATCAAGAATGTTACGAAGGGCTTACAGAACCTTGCCATGTACAGTCAGGAGGCAAACGCGGTCCTGACCGAGTATAAGACCATCGGGCTACAGCTCGGAAACAGCATTGCAACGGCGGTTGTACCCGTCCTGCAAGCGCTCCTGCCGCTTGTGCGGGTCCTGTCGAATCTCCTGATTCATGTATCGAATTCGGTCAACGTCCTGTTCTCGGCAATGAACGGGCAGAAAACCTTTATCAAAGCCAAGCGGTATGTGGACGACTACGCAAAGTCGCTGGGCAAGCTCCGCAGTACCGCGTCTATGGACGAGCTTCACACCATCGGGCAGAGCTATAACTACTCGGATATGTTCGAGACGGTCGATATCGACTTCCCGTCCATTATGAGCGGTCTCGGCGGCGTGGTGGAGGCTCTGGCGATTATTACGGGCTTCGGACTGCTTGCCAAAGGTGTGGAGCTGTCAAAGGTCCTGTCCTCGCTGACGGGCACCACAGTCTCGTTCGCGGGTGTTCTGAAAAAGACAGGCGGCATCCTGCTGACCATCGTCGGTGCGATTGAATCCATCCGAGGTGTTTCCGACGCATGGGTGAACGGCTTGGATTGGTCGAACTTCGCACAGATTCTGATCGGAATTGCGGCAACCGTGGGTGGTCTGTTCCTGACAATCGGAGCGGTCGGCGCGCGAATAGGCGGAATTCTCGGCGCTGTGGTGATGGTTGTAACGGGTATCAAGGACGCAATCACCAACGGGCTGAACTGGACAAACGGCATTCTGATTGCGGGCGGAACGACACTCCTCGGAGCGGTTATCGGTTCCTTCTTCGGACCGCTCGGCACACTCGTCGGCGCGGGCATCGGTGCGTTGGTCGGACTGCTTACCGACCTGATTACATGGATCGTGCAGAACTGGGACACCGTGGCAGACTGGTTTCTTAATCGGTGGAAAGATGTAACGGTCGCGTTTGCGAAGGTCTGGAAAGCGGTCGGAAACGTTTTCGCCATCGTGATAAACGGTCTCATTACGGGCTTTGAAGCCTTTGTGAATTTCTTTGTCAAAGGCATCAACGTCATCATCGGGGGCATCAACAAAATTTCGTTTGAGATTCCCGACTGGGTGCCGGGCATCGGCGGTAAGTCGGTCGGCTTCAACATCGGGTATATCAGCGAGGTCAAATTCGGGCGCATTCCGACCTATGAAACGGGTGGTTTCCCCGAGGACGGCTTCTTCATGGCAAACCACAACGAGCTGATCGGGCAGTTTTCCAACGGTAGGACGGCGGTTGCAAACAACGAGCAGATCATCGAGGGTATTTCCCGAGGGGTCAGCGAGGCAGCAAGCGACCAGAATGAGCTACTGCGCGAGCAGAATCGGATTCTGACCCGCCTGCTCGGTAAGAACACCAACGCGGTGGTGTCGGTGTCGACAATCGCAAAGGGCTTTGACAGACAAAACCGAAGAAACGGGAAAACGATTGTTCCCGTCGGAACGTAAAAGGAGGGACACAAAATGGGCAATTCAAATCCGATTCGGTCGGTGGACGGGGTTGCAATCAAGTGCCCCTCCTATTTCAAGTGGAAGCTGGAGGACCTATCGAAGAGCGACGCAGGGCGCACGGAAGCGGGGCAGATGGACAAGATGCGCATCGGTCAGGTGACGGGCATCGAGCTGAAATGGCAGAATGTCACGACCGCCGAGGCTTCCGCCATTCTGAAAGCCTTCAACCCCGAATACGTCACGGTCTGCTATCTGGACCCGAAGGAAGGGCTGTATCGCACGGTGGAGTTCTATGTCGGAGACAGAGCCGCACCGCTGTACAACTGCGCAACGGGGCTGTGGTCGGAGATATCCTTCAACATCATCGAGCGCAACGCCATTCGGATAGAAGGAGATGAGCTGTACCATGTATAAAGTATCGGCAGAGGAGCTGACGCTCTTTCGCAAATGCTACCGTCAAACGGTCCTGATTAAAGTATTCGGCATTGACGGTCTGACGGAGTTGACCGAGGCGGACATTCTCGAAAACGGGCTGACCGTGGACCGCTATTGCTTCTCTTCGGGTAAGCTGGAAATCGGCTCGGCAATCGCTTCCGAGCTGTCGGTGAAGCTGGACAACCATCTGGGCAGGTTTGATGCGGTCGATTTCGACGGGGCTGTCTTTTCGGCAAGCGTCGGAATCAAGAAATGGGATGCTAAGCAGTGGGAGAACGCGGCGCTGTACCATATCCCCCTCGGCATCTTCACCGTGGACGATATCACGAAGGATGACTCGAGCATTACACTGAACGCGCTCGACAACATGGTGCGGTTCGACCGACCGTTCGATTCGAGCATCACCTTCCCCACCACGATAGGTGACCTCTTGCAGAAAGCCTGCACCGCGTGCGGGGTCCTGCTGAACACGACCGATTTTCCGAACGCTTCGTACACCGTGACCGAGTGCCCCGAGGGGGACAACCTCACATGGCGGCAGATTGTTCAGTGGATTGCGGAAATCGCAGGGTCGAACGCATGGGTGGATTGGAACGGACATCTCCGCCTGACGTGGTTCGAGGACACGGACATGGAGATCACGAGCTTTGACCGCTACAGTTCGGAAACCGAGGAATACTCGGTAACGGTTACAGGTGTTCAGGTCGTCGATACCGATGATGAGAAGCATCTCGCGGGGGTCACGGGCTGTGTGCTGAATATCGAGGGTAACAAACTGATTCAGCATGACGCAGACACCCTCGCAGAGCGGATTTACGGCACCGTAGAGGGCTTTCGATATTTACCCTATTCTTGTACCGCCCGCGCATTCCCGTTCCTCTTTCCTATGGACACGCTCGTCTACGTCGATAAAAAGGGTGTCCGTCACAAAACAATCGTTTCGGCGGTCGCCTATACAGTCAACGGGACCATGTCCCTTGCGGGCGAAGGGGTCGGGAAAACCGAAAATGAGCGCTCCCCCGCAAGCGGGGCGACCAAGCAGGAAAAGCTCATCCTCGAGAAGGTCAAACAGACGCTTGAAAAGGACAGCGCCGAGAAGTACTCGGTTTTGACAAATCTGAATCAGTCAATCGGCGGGGCGTTCGGTATGTACCAA
>ERZ808275.125-NODE-125-length-44929-cov-5.757788_pt1 | contig 44929 bp, 40 predicted proteins | sample MGYA00520894_ERZ808275 | MGnify/ENA primary metagenome ERZ808275 (study PRJEB31516, sample SAMN03275598) | gut metagenome | biome: mammalia-associated habitat; material: feces | host: Papio cynocephalus | place: Kenya | collected 2012-08-03 ... | reverse complement strand
TACAAGTTGGTATCACATCAGGCGATGATTCTGTAATCAATTTACAAGGTTCATTATTTGCATCAACAACAGCAGAATCATTACTTGGCACATATTCAATCCAAGGTAATGGTGATGGTGCAATAGGACCAAGCCAAAATAAAACTGTAGAAGAAGCAACTGGTAATGTTGTTTTATTCTTAGGTGCAGATAATGAAACTTATGCAAAAATTGGTAATGATTATTTCCATTCAACTGGTACTCCAGAAATTGATGGTGTAACTTATCGTGGATTAGAAACAGTTTCAGCAGAAAAGGCTAAAGAATTAGACACACGTTTCCATGATGAAAATGCTACAAACATTAATAGAACAAATACTAGTGCAAAAGTTATTTTTGGTAATAAACCTGCTGGTTCTACTGATTATACGTACAAAACAACAGATAATTTGGATGCAATCTTCACAAATGACACAACAGCAAGAGCTTTATTAGATAACATTGATAAAGCATTAGCAGATGTAATTGACAGAAAGACAGAAATCGGTGCTGCACAACAAAGAATAGCATCAGCAATGGAAGTAACAAATGTAATGTCAACAAACTTTACATCATCAAACTCATTAATTAAAGATGCTGATATTGCAGAAGAATCTTCTACATATATTAAGTATCAAATTCTTCAACAAACAGCATCAAGCTTGCTTGCAACAGCAAACCAAAACCCATCAATTGCGATGAGTTTGGTATAGCGAAATTTCGGACTAGTGAGCGATAGCGAAACTGGGTAAGCGAGTGCGAAATTGACGACAACGAAGCAATCCAAAAAATAAAATTTAACCTTTCACGAAAACCCTCGCCCCCTAAAGGTGGGAGAGGGTAGGGTGAGGGGGATGATAAGAAAGAAATAAAGGAAACAAAAAGACACTAGAAATACTTATCACAAAAATATATGACAACTAAATAGACAATTGAATACATTGACAACTGAATAGAAAAAAAGAAAAGAGGAAAAAATCTTTGATTAAAAAGCTTAACCCTCATTTGTCCTAACGGACATTTTCTCCCATTACATTGGGAGAAAGGTACCCCTCGCCCTAGAAAGGGAGAGGAAATTTATCAATACGAAGAAATGAGTATTAGATAAATTGGTGAGGGTTTTGAATGATAATAAAAGACAATTATCCTCTGACGATGAAAAAAGAAAGGAACTAGAAATTCAAAAAATACTTTAAGGCTGTTACGGTCAATCGAACAAGGCAACAAAAAAGGCAGATTAAGATTAAGAAAAAATATTGACTGTTAGAGTGGAAAAATACAGCAAAAACTCGTAGATAAATAAAGGAATAATTTATTTACACAATCACTAACTAGAAATAGTAGCAAATGGATTAAATTACATTGAAAGGAGATCAATCTTATGGCTATTACAATTAACACAAACGTTGCATCACTTACAGCTCAAAAATCTTTGAACAATGCAACAACAAAAATGAACACAGCAATGGAAAGATTATCAACTGGTTTGAGAATCAATTCCTCTAAAGATGATGCAGCAGGTTCTGCAGTATCAACAAAATTGGAATACAAAGTAAGTTCATTAGCAGTTGCAGAAGACAACGCTCAAATGGGTTCTTCATTACTAGATACTGAAGAAGGAACATTAGACGTTATCCAATCAAACATGACACGTATCAGAGATTTGACTGAACAAGCAGCAAACGGTACTTATGGTACAGATGCAATGACAGCTATTAAATCAGAAATCGCTGGTCGTTTATCAGAAGTAACACGTATCGCAAGCACTACTGAATTCAATGGTAAAAAATTACTAGACGGTTCAATGGATAATGGTATTAACTTACAAGTTGGTATCACTTCAGGCGACGAAGCTGTAATCAATTTACAAGGTTCATTATTTGCAGAAGCAACAGCTGAATCATTACTAGGCGATTATTCAATCAAAGGTGATGGTAAAGGTAATGTTGTAACATACAATGACGGTACAAATGATGTTGCTAGAATTGGTAATGATTACTACAAAAATGAAAATGGTAAATTAACTGCTCTAACAGGTGGTGATTTAACTACTGCAAAAGAAGCTTACAAAGATGAAACAATTGATAAAACAAATTCTGATGCAGAATTTTACTTTGAAGCAACAGTACAAGATGCTGAAGGTAATGACGTTCAATCTAAAAATGCCGTAGACAACTTAGATGCTATCTTTACAAATGACGTAACAGCAAGAGCATTCTTAGACAATATCGATAAATCTTTGAATGATGTTACTGCAAGAAAGACAGAAATCGGTGCTGCTCAACAAAGAGTTTCATCAGCAATGGAAGTTACAAACGTAATGTCAACTAACTTAACAGCTGCAAACTCATTGATTAAAGACGCAGACATCGCTGAAGAATCTTCTAACTACATTAAGAACCAAATTCTTCAACAAACAGCATCAAGCTTGTTAGCAACTGCAAACCAAAACCCATCAATTGCATTAAGCTTAATCTAGAATGCGTAAGCCGATGTGAAGTCTGAAAAGACTAAATCGAAAATTAACCTTTCACTTAAACCCTCGCCCCCTAAAGGTGGGAGAGGGTAGGGTGAGGGGGTTAACCGAAACGCAGATGTCATGCTGAACTCGTTTCAGCATCCGACAAAATTTAGATACTGAAACGAGTTCAGATGATCTAAACTAATAAAACTTAATACGATTGTTGGTGTAGATTATTAAAGGATTAATAACTAAACTTAATCTAATAGCCATAGTGATTGCCGTGTTGGTTGTTACTAGGCGGCCAACATGGCACACTAAGCAAAATTTGAGTAAGATTATTTATAATCGAAAAGAAACCCTCAGTTAATACTGAGGGTTTCTTTTTATCTTTAAAATTTTATTATGCAAACAGGTCAATTCTTCTTTCTTGTTCTGTCATTTCAGAAGCTTTTTTAGGTCCTGCATTTTTTGCATTTGCCTTTGCTACATCTTCTGGAGTTTCACCCATTTCACGTGGTCTTGCACTATTTCCTCTTGCGGGTGCTGTCGTATATGTATTTCTACCAGTTTTCATGACATCTTCCGGTTTTTCACCCATTTCACGTGGTCTATAATTATCGCCACCGTTTCGTTGAGCTTGTTGATACTTTTGAGCTTTTGCTACATCAGCTGGAGTTTCGCCCATTTCTCTTCTATACGTACTACCATAAGATTGAATACCTGTAAACATAACCTAGTTCTCCTTATATTAATTTTCTACACAAATATACATGAATAATTTTTCACTACACACTTATGTATTATATAAGTCCTCTAAACCATGATAATTGCTCATGTTGAGGTGGTTTGTTAAGATATGTTAATAACCACAAGAGATTGCTTCGTCGTTACACCACCTGTGCAATCAGAGATTGCTACGCTTCGCAACGGTGGTATCGTAGTGTTGCTCTGCTTGTCTTTGCCTACGCAAAGCCAATACCAGCAACACCGGCTTACGCATTTTTGCTCCTGTGAAATCGAAGATTTCTACGTCGCTATTATTATGTTACGTCTTCCAAAGCCTTGCACTTCTGCAAGTCTTTTCAGACTTCACATCGGCTCACGCATTACTTTATTGCGAACGTTACATTAGCAACCGCAGTAACTTTCTTTTCAATTGAAGACAAGTCGTTATAGCCTGAATCACTTACGTCATTTGAATCAACTGGTGTAATTTGGAATACACCCATTCTTGCAGAACGGATTTTACCTAATCTATTATGATTTGATTTCAACATTGATTTTGCTCTATTTCTTGCGTCTTTTGTTGCTTTTTCAAGTAGTGTAACTTTCAAGTCTGCAAGTTTTGAATAATGGTATTGTGGTTGTTCATCACTTGAAATATTTAAGCCTTGTTCAAGTAAAACTTCGTAGTTTTTTGTTAATTCATCAATTTTTGCAACATCATTTGATGAAACTTTAATTGGTTGAATATAGTTATAATAATCAACTACGTTTGTTTGATAACCATTAACTGGGTTTGTTTTATATGTTTCATATCCATTAGCTAATTTGATTTCAATTTGGTCTTCTGTAAAACCTTGAGAAATTAAATATTTTTTAACTGTTGGAAGTTGTGATTTCACAATTTTATATGCTTGAGTTTTTGTCGGAGCTTTTGCTTTTATTGAAAAAGTCCAATTTGCAGAATCTGATTTAACAATTTCGTAAGCTGAACCTGTTACAGAAATATTATCTTTTGAAAGATTTGTTGTTGATACAACTGCTGCAAAAATTATTCCAATAGCTAGGCAAATGCCTAGTATAGCAATTTGTAAATCTTTAAATTTTTCATATAAATTTTCTGGCATTTTAAAGTTCATTTTATTTCTCCTTAAAATTATTTAATTTTCTTTAATGATGACACAAAGTTATTTGTTTGTATATCACCGTCAAATTTTGTTAAAAATACTTGTGCTGTTGCCTCGCCTGTTTCAAGTTCAGGAAGTTGTGATAATTCTGCTGCATAATAGCTTACTTGTTCTTTTGAATTGAATGGCATTTGATGAGCAAGCGTTTCAAGTGATAATCTTCTCAAGAAACCTGTAAATCCTTTATGTTTATTGTTGAATTTCGTATAAATTCTCAAAGATGCATCCATATTTTCAAGATTTAATTGACCAACGATAAATGCACTCAATTGAGGTGATGATGATTTAATCATCATTCTTTCAGCAATATTGTTTTTTATCACAATAGTACCGTTAATCTTTTTGAATGTACCCTCTGGGACGTTTACTATATCTAAAATTGTTGTTGGACTAACCATTACAATAGGGTTTCTAAAGATTGCCGCTACATTCAAAATATATTGTACAAGTCCAAGTTTTGCAATTGAACCATTGTTTATTGCAAATCTGATTTGTCCATTTAATTTCATATCTTTATCTGTATAAAATTCAAGCAACGCACTTGCTTTACCAGAAATTTCTTTTGGCAAGTTTAAGGTTGATGAGGCAATAGCATCTGAATCAACGTCTTTTGCACCTAATCTTACTGAATATTTTTGTTTTGCTAAATCGCAATAAACTTTTAGTGTTGAAATACCGTCTGCAAAATCAAATTTATTAGATTTTATTTCTAAAATTCCTTTTGGCGTCAAGGTTAGATTTGCATGTAAATTACCAAAGTTTATAAGTTTATAATGACCTTTGTTAACGTGGAATTTACAACTCTTGATTGCAACTAGATTTGGCATAAAAGCAATTTGCTCTACATCATTAGAGTTTGTTGTTGCCTCAGAAGCTTTTTCAACTTCAAAATATTTTGTAGGAACGTCACTTCTTGTGATTTTTAATTGTGCCATTCTTTGTTCTCTCAGTTTAATTTGTTCTGGAGTTAATGGTGGTCTTGGTGCAAAACTTTGCATTACTCTATCAATATCAAGTTCATCAAATGTCATATCAACATTTTGAACAATGATAGGGAATAGCATTCTGTTTTGGATATTACCGTCAAGTTTATATTTTGCACGACGAAGTGCTCCTTCGGATTTAACATGAACATTATCTCTATCAGAAGTTATATCTGCGTTTTTGATAAATAATCCTGTTCCAACAACAATTACTCTTGAGAAGTTTATGTCAGAATCGATATATGGATTATTTTTATCGTGATTAATGTATTTTAGTTTGCCCTTAAATGTTCCTCGTTTAAACAAGTTTTGGTTTACAAGTACATTGAAAAATTCACTCGGCAATACTTCTGGAATATCAAATGCCAATTCATTGATAGCACCAGTTACTATATTAATCTTACTTTTTATTGATACAAGTGGTTTAGACATTGGTCTTCCACCCTCTGCAATAGTATCAGAGATATAATAGTTCAAGTGTTCAATTTCAAGGTCTTGACCTTTCATAATAAGTTTGATACCCAAAGCTCTATCAAATTTATTAGAACTAATTGAAGATTTTTCTATCAACAAATCTGAACCTTTAGGGATTTTTGCACCACCTGCAACTACAACTTTTCCGCTAATATCGTAGTCAACACGTAGAGCAAATTTTGATAATCCTACAAGATTTAATTTGCAACCAGCGATTTTTGATACATATCTTGCAAATTCGTCCTCTGCAACACCAGTTACTGCAAGAACTGTATCTGCTGTCTTCATATAGTTTTTAACTGTACCTGAAATATCGATATTGTTTGCTTTTCTTGAGCCATAAAAACCTTTAATATCTTTTATTTCAATATTTTTAGGGTCAATTTTAATAAGCCCTTTTGTTACTGTAAATGGTAAATTTGCAACAGGTATTAATTTTGCATTAATCTTATTAACGTTGACATTACCTTTTATACCCTTGTTTGAAAGGTTAAGGTTAAAGTTGAATGAACCATTCAAATCTTTAAAACATGCCAAAACTTCTTTTCCGTTTGGAATTATTAAGTTTGAATCAAGTGCTTGTTTTACGTTATTAACATTGAAGTTTTTAGAAGTTACATCAAAAGTATATTTATTGTTTTTATCAATATATCCGTCTACTGCAACCATTGATTTGTCAACGATAAATCTGAAATCATCAACAACCAATTTTTTGTCCTTAATATAAACTCTATCAAAATCTCTGAACATTAATCTAAAACGTTGATTATCGTATTCAATATCAGTTAAGATTTTGAAGTGTACATATTTTGGTTCTTTTTCTTTTGTTATTTCTAAATCTTTGGCTAAAACTTTTACCAATACTCTATTATCAGGTCTATAAAGTATCATACATTTTTTCAAATATAAGATAGAATTAAACCAATAAATTTCGTATTTAGACGGTTTTTGTTCTTCGCCCTCTTTTAAAGTTAATGTTTGTAATTTGTTTACATCAGCAAAAATATCGTCTGCACCAAGTTTGTTTAATACAATTTGTTTCAAAAGAATTTTGCTAAATGAAACACTACTATCTAATTTTTTAATACTTAAAAGAATTTCGCCATTTTTTGTTAATAAAATTTCATCAGCTGTAAATTCGATATTAGTATTGAATGCAGTTTTTAATGCTGGGTTTTCAACTACTAATTCTGCACCAATTTCTTTTTTAACAGTTTCTTGAACATAATCTAAAAATTTAGGGTTTGAAACAACTTGTGGCAGTACAAAAATGTACAAAGCGATAGGTATCGCAATTAGTATAGCGAATATTGAAATTAGTATTCCAAATATTTTTAAAAATTTATTCATCTAATCCCCAAATTTTTTGACTTGAAAATTATATCATATTTTATGATAATATACGAATATGAAAAGAATTTTAACTATATTATTTACATTATTATTATTTCAAAACATCGGCTTATGTGTTGATAGTCTGTATACGACAAGCAACTTAACCGTGTTTTCTGAAAATAACAAATACGGTTTAAAAAATGATAAAAACGAAATCATTGTAAAACCTGAATACAAAAAACTTATCAGATTAGGTCAATCTTCTTGGATTATTCAAAAGAAGAATAGATTTGGACTTATTGACTGCGAGGGAAATTATCTTGTTGCACCAAAATATCTTCATGTCGAAAGACTTTTCAATAAATGGGTAAAACTTGGTAATGAAAAAGATTACGGTATCTATGATGAAACAGGTAAAATTATTGTTCCACCTGTTTATAATTCTATTGAACCTTTATTTGGTTTTAGATTTTTGACTTATAAAAATTACAAGTATGGTATTTATAATTCAAAAGGTGAAATGCTTTTAGATAATGAATATGATTATATTTATATGCCAAATCCAAGAACAATGCGTATTAAATACGAGGATAAATGGTATGAAATTGAAAAAATAACTAACGAGGAAGCAATAAAACTTCCGGAAGATACCGTAAAAGTTAGCTTGGATGGTGAAACTTTTAAAGTTACAAATATCTTTATTAATACAGGTGTTGGAGCTGGTTATTCTGTTGTAACTGCAACTGATTATCTGCTAAAAATCTTCTCTACAATTTCTCCAGCTTATGAAGAAACTATCGATGATTTAATGCTTTCACAAGGTGCAGAAACAGTATCAATTTTCATTAAATTGAGTTGGATACCAAAATTCCCATTTGTATATGCAAAAAAATATTATAACAACTTGATTACACCAAACAAAGGTCCTTTAGCTAACGTAAGAAACGAACTTAAAGAACAAATGAAATAGGTTAATAATTTTAAAGTGGCGTAGCCAACGGCTACGCCACCTTTTTGTTTAAATTTTTTCTTTTAATTTTTGAATTTTTTCAAAAGAGTATTCAATTTTTTCTCTTAATTCTGTATCCTTTAGAGCTTTTTGATAAATATTTTCTATCATATTAATAACTTCATCTGAGGCATCTCGATAAATAAACATGTTTAAACCAGCTCTGATACCTAATTCACAAGCTTTTTCAAAGCCGTAATTATCAGCAATCGCTTTCATATACATATCGTCAGAAATTATTACACCATCAAAACCTAGTGTATTTTTAAGATAGTCAATGCAATTTTTATTCAAGCTTGTTGGGTATTCTTTTCCAAAAGCATTTGCTTGAATATGTGCCACCATAACCATTTCAATACCGTCTTTTATTAAAGTTTTAAAAGGTTTGATATGAATTTGTTCTAACTCCTCTAAGGTTTGGTTTAGAGTTGGAAGTTCTAAGTGGCTGTCCTTTGAAGTATCTCCGTGTCCTGGAAAATGTTTTATACAAGGGATGATTCCATTTTCTCTATATGTTTTTATAACAACTCTTGCACCTTTTATTACATCTTCTGGGTTATCTGCAAAAGCTCTTTCGTTGATAATTGGGTTGTTTGGATTTGAATTTACATCTGTGCATGGTGCAAAATTCAAATTTATTCCGTATTCTTTTAATTCTTTTGAAATTTCTTCTGTCTGTTTTTCTAAAAAGTCCAAACCTTTTTCGTAAGCGTATTTTGCACTCAAATATTTTTTACCATTATGGATGTTTTCTGTTCTTTCAACACGTCCACCCTCTTGGTCTATTGAGAAAAATGGTTTTATCTTAGCCTTTTTATCTAAATCTTGTATTAAAAATTTAAATCCATCGGTTGATTTAATATCCTTGGTAAAAAATATTACTCCACCTAAATCGTTAAGAATAGCTTGTGGAGTGTTTTTTGGGTCAATACCCAATATAAACATTTGGTATAGTTTACTTTTTAGTTCCATGATAATATCATACATTTGTATGAGACCTAATTGCAAGTTTTTATTGTAATATGTAAATACTAAATAGGGAGTAGGTAAGTAATAATGAAAAAAACATTAGTGATATTAATATTAGGTGTTTTTACGCTTATGGCATTCGGTATTGATGCTTATGCAGCAAAAAAAGCATCAAAAAGTAAAGTTCCGCAAGAAGAAATTCAAGCGATGTCAGATACTATTGATGCTATAACAAGAAAAGTTTATAGCAACACTTTACTTTCACCAGAAGATAATAAAAATTTAATCAACGTAAAAATCAAATTAGATAATCAAATGTTGATTTCACCAGATGTTGTACTTGCTCCATTGTATTATAAATTAGGATGTTTACTAAAACTAAGAGATATGCAACCAGAAGCAATTGAATGTTTCCAAACAATATTAGAAAACTTCTCAGATACAGCACTTGCTCCTAAAGCTAGAGCCAACTTGAAAGCTATGGGTGTAGAAGTTGCAGAGGTTGAAGATACAATGTCTGAGGATGATGAAGAAGAAGAATAGCGTGAGTGAGCAGAGCGAAATTTCGGACAAGTGAGCGAAGCGAAACTGGGTAAGCGAGTGCGAAACCTACGACAACGAAGTGAAGTAGGTGACAGCAACGAGCATAAAGAAATTTCAAGACAGCCAAGGCTTAGAGATTTAAGGATTAAAAATAGAGGCGAAACCAATGGTTTCGCCTCTATTTTTTTAATGTTTTTAAAAATTATTGTTTACGTTTCAAATAATCTTCAATAAATCCAGTATTAAATTCACCTGTTTTAAAGATTTCGTCTTCAATAATATCCAAGTGGAATGGAATAGTTGTTTTAATACCAGTAATTACATATTCTTTCAAAGCTTGGTACATTCTTCTTCTTGCTTCGTTTCTTGTTTGTCCCCAGCAAATTAATTTACCAATCAAAGAATCATAATATGGTGGAATAACGTATCCTGGGTATACGTGTGAATCAACTCTAATACAGAATCCCCCTGGAGCAACATAACCCTCAATTTTACCTGGGCTTGGCATAAAGTTTCTATCAGGGTCTTCTGCGTTGATACGACATTCAATAGCATGACCTGCAAGGTGAATATCTTTTTGTGTATATTCAAGTTCTTCACCAGCAGCAACTTTAATTTGTTGTCTTACAATATCGACTCTTGAAATCATTTCTGTTACGCCGTGTTCTACTTGAATACGAGTATTCATTTCCATGAAATACCATTTGCCGTCAGTATCAAGTAAAAATTCACAAGTACCAACACCTTCATAATTAATGGCTTTTGCAGCTCTTACTGCTGCCTCGCCCATTTCTTTTCTTGTTTTTTCATCAATAACTGGAGATGGAGCTTCTTCTATCAATTTTTGGTGTCTTCTTTGGATAGAGCAATCTCTTTCACCTAAGTGAATAACGTTGCCATATCTATCACCAATGATTTGAACCTCAATGTGTCTTGGGTTTTCTAAGAATTTTTCTGCATAAACATCAGGATTACCAAAATAGTTTTGAGCCTCTTGTTGGCAAATATTCATTAATTCAGGTAATTCTTCAGGTGTTCTAGCTACTCTCATAGCTTTACCGCCACCGCCTGCTGTTGCTTTAATAATAATTGGATAACCAACTTTTTTTGCAAAATCTAGAGCCTCTTGAATAGAACCTAAAATTCCAGTACCAGGAGTAACAGGAACATTATTTTCTATCATTGTTTTTCTAGCATTGGCTTTATCACCCATTAATCTCATAGTGTCGCCACTAGGTCCGATAAACTTGATGTGATGTTGATCACAAATGTCAACAAAATCAGGTCTTTCAGATAAGAAACCATATCCTGGGTGAATAGCATCAGCACCAGAAACAACTGCTGCTGAAATTATTGCAGGAATGTTCAAATAACTCTTTGATGGTTCATTTGGTCCAATGCAATAAGCATCTGTTGCCAATCTAACGTGTAATGAGTTTGCATCAGCCTCTGAATAAATAGCAACTGTTGCAATACCTAATTCTCTACACGCACGAATAACTCTAACCGCAATTTCACCACGGTTTGCAACTAAAACTTTTTTAAACATATTAAAAACCTTTATTCAATGTACATTAATGGTTGACCGTATTCAACAGGTTGACCATCTTCAACACAAATTTCAACGATTTTGCCTGAGAAATCAGATTCAATTTCGTTCATAAGTTTCATAGCTTCAATAATACAAACTACTTCACCTTGTGCAACAAGTCCGCCAACTTCAACGAATGGAGGTGCACCTGCAGCTGGAGCTTTGTAGAAAGTTCCTACCATTGGTGATTTAATAACTTTGTCTGATTTTTTTGCTGGAGCTTCAACTTTCTCTTCTTTTGGTTGAACAGGTTGTGGTTTTTGAATTTGAGGCATAACTTGTGCAACTTCTACTGCTTTACCAGCTTCTTTTTTCAAAGTTACTGTTTGTTCACCGTCTTTCACACTCAATTCAGTAAGTTGATTTTCTTTTATCAACTTAGCCAATTTTTCTATATATTTAATATCCATGATTAATAACCTTTCAGTTAAGTACTAGCAACGATCTAGGTATTCGTTTGTTCTTGTATCAACTCTGATTCTGTCACCGTTTTGTACGAAGAATGGTACGTTAACGATAGCACCTGTTTCAGTTGTAGCAGGTTTTGTACCACCTTGAGCTGTGTTACCCTTTTCTGCTGGTGGTGTATCAACAACTTCTAATTCTACGTGTGTTGGTAAATCACAACCGATAACTTTTGTATCGTGCATTAATACTGATACGTTCATGTTTTCTTTTAAGTACTTAACGCCATCACCTACTTGTTCTGGTGTTAATGTGATTTGTTCGTAGTTTTCTAAGTCCATCATAACAAATCCTGTACCTTCTTTATATAAATATTGCATATCTCTACGGTCTAACATAGCTTTTGCAACTTTTTCACCAGCTCTGAAAGTTTTTTCTACAACTCTACCAGTTTCAACGTGTTTTAGAGTTGTTCTTACGAAAGCTGCACCTTTACCAGGTTTTACGTGTAAGAAATCTACTACTGTCCATAGTCCGTTATCTAATTCTAGTGTCAAGCCTGTTTTTAAATCGTTTACAGATATCATAAATTCTCCTTTTGTATCTTTTTCTTTTATAATTTAACATCCTGATATTAGCATAAACATATTTTTTTTCAAAATCATTGTTACATGATTATTTACTTAAAGCTTCTTTTATCTGCTTTATAAAGGATGTTTGCTTAAAGTTATTTTTTACAAAGTAGCTTGTTGCACCTAAAGCTTTTGCTTTTTCTTGGTCGTCTTTATTTGTATTTGATGACATAACGAAGACAGGAATGCTTGATTTCATTTTGTCTTCTTTTAGTTTTTCTAAAAATTCAAAACCATTCATTTCAGGCATATCTAAATCAGTTATGATAGCGTCATAGTGTGATTGACTTAATTTTTTGAACGCTTCTATTGGATTGAAGACTGTTTCAACATTAAAACCTTCTAATGTTAGCATATTCTTTGCTAAAGTTCTTACAATAACTGAATCATCCACTACTAAAAGTTTTTTATTTGCCATTTTGTTTTTTGATTTGTTTTCTAATAATTTAATTTTTTCTGCAGCCAAAGTTTTGTTTGATTGTAGTGTAGCGTTTTTCAAAATATCTGAAATGTTCAAGATAATACAAGTTTCACCGCTTGCAAGAGTTGAAACACCTGAAATATTTTTCAACTTTTGAATTGGTGGAGCTAATTTTTTGTGTAAAATTTCTTGTGTCCCAATTAATTTATCAACGATTAAACCAATAACTTTATTATCAGCTTGAACTATCATGATTGTTCTATAGTTAGATGGGTTTTCTTCTTTTTTAAGTTCTAAAATATTTGCTAAACTATGAAGAGGAATGTTTCTTTCTTTGTAAAGAATAGTTGCCTGTTCATCGTTTACATAAATTTCGTCCAAAGGTTTTGAAAGAACTGTTGCAATTGTAGACATTGGTAATGCAAAAGTTTTTCCTGCTGATTTAATGATAAAGGCATTCATTGTTGACATTGTTAATGGTAATTCAAGAGTTATGCAACTATATTTATTCAATTCGGTTGCAATTCTTATTTGACCGTTTAACTGCATCATTTTTGATTTAACAACGTCAAGTCCAATACCTCTGCCTGAAATATCGGTAACCTTGTCATCTGTCGTAAATCCAGGCCAGAATATCATGTTCATAACCTCGTTATCTGTCATGGAATTTAATTCTTCTGGAGTTACAAATTCTTTTATAATTGCTGTTTCTCTAATCTTTTGAAGATTAAAACCTTGTCCATCATCAAAAACTTCTAAGATAATTTTGTTGTTTTCTTGTTTTGCACTAATGCTGATTCTACCTGTTGGTGGTTTACCTAAAGCCATACGTTTTTCAGGTGTTTCGATACCATGGTCGATAGCGTTTCTTACAATGTGAATTAGTGGGTTTTTGATTTCTTCAATGATATTTTTATCAGCTGTAGTATCAGAACCATTGATACTTAATTCAACTTTTTTATTTTTTTCTTTTGCAATATCTCTTACCATTCTGCCGAAGAAGTGGAATACTGTCGCAAATGGTAATACACGGATATTTTTAACCATTGTGCCAAAATCTTCGATTAGGGAATTAAGTTTGTCATCATCGTCCTGATGAGAACGTTGCAAAGTGCTGATTTCGTTTATTAAATCAGCTAATTTTTGGTAATCTTCTAAAAAGACATTTGAAGTTTGTCTTAAATATGAAGATAAAGTTTCGTTTGAATTATTAGAAATTTTTTTATCAAGAGTTCTGATAGTGTTGATTTTTCTAAGAAAATCTTTTTGGAAATATTCCATATCTCTGATAATGTCTGAGAATTTAGTTAACTGTTTTGAAGTTTTTGTTTTTGTAGTTAAAATTTCGCCAAGTTGATTAATTAAAACATCAAGTTTGTTTGAATCAACGTGAAGAGTTTTGATTTCACTTGTGTTAAAGATTTTAGAAAAATCGCTTGAGGCTTTAGTTTTCTGAGGAGATTGTGAAGCCATTGGTAAGTCAAACATATCTCCGCCATCTCCAACGCTGCTTAAATCAAGTAATTGCATCATGATTTCTAATTGTTGGAATAACAAGTCGAAGTTTCCAGAATCTACGCCGTTGTTTAGTAATTCGTCAAGATAATCTATAGCCCCAGAGATAATCATCAAGGCTTGTTCGTTTGGACAAACGTTTGTTTTTTCTGAGTATTTTAAAATCTTAAGAATTTCACCAATCATTTTTGATGCGTTTTCGTTTTCACAACTTTTTTCGATGCGTTCAAAAAATTCTCTAACCTCGTAAATATCGGTAATATCTGTTTCTAGTGATGGAATTTTTGCTCTAACTTCGTCAAAGTTGATTGCAGTTGAAGTTTCTTCTGCATCAATAATTTCACTATCAATATAATCTTCTTCTGTTTGTTCTTCTAGTTTCTTTTCTTCTTGCTTTTGTTGTACAAAAACAAATTCTTCATTGTATTTAGACGATATTTTGTCAAAAGCGTAAGCATAGTAATCAACAACTGGAATGTTGTTTAATTCATAAGTTGCAGACAATACGTTGATAACGTTTGCAATATCGTTCTGCATTTCAATTAATTCTCTAGTTGTAAGATTATAAGAGGCTTGTTTTACAAAATCTAATTTAACTTTTGTGTTTTCAATGCTCATTTTGATTTCAAAAAAGCCAATATCATTAAATAGGTCAAACATTCTATTTACGTAGTTTGACATTCTATCAATCATTTCTGTATCACAATGTTCTTCTAATCTCATTAAACAAATAAGTGTATTAACTATTAGGGAATTAATTTTATCAATAGATTCATTCAAAAGAACTCTGTTAAAATCCATAGTTTCTTTTGTTGCAGTAATATTTTGATCTTCTGCACTCTTGATGTTATCAAGAATGTTTAATTGTTCGTTAACAAGAGTAACGTCTGCGATTTCTTGTCCTGAATCGATAGAACTTTTTACAATATCAGAAATCATATCAACAGTTTTGTACAAAATATCAGAAATCTTAGTATTTAAGATAAGTTTATTTTCTTTAGCTAAATCAAGAATATCTTCCATTTTGTGAGCAAGAGTTTGAACAGAATTGAAACCAATCATTCTTGCTGCACCCTTTAAACTGTGGGCATTTCTGAATAGAATAAGAATAAGTTCTTTGTTTTTCGGATTACGCTCCAAATCAAGCAAAGAGTTATTCATTTTTGAAATAATTTCTTCTGCTTCAACCTGAAAAATATTTAAAATTTCTGTTAGTTCGTTATCTGAAAATTCCATAATTATTCGTCAAAAATATTTTCTTTTAAGCTTGATGACATACTGTTTAGAGAGTTAAGAGCGATAATGCTTTCGTCAACAGTATTTAAGAAAGAGTTTAACCAATTTGAAATTTCTGCAAGTGATAGACAAATTTGAGAAGAATAATTGTTTTGGCTATCAGTATGCGTATTGATTTGGTCAATTGGTTGAGAAATTTCTGTAATAAGTTGGTTCATACTATTGATAGTGTTGATTGCATCTTTTGCAGATTTAATAACTGTATCAATTTCTTTAGAACTTTCTTCTGTGGCTAAAACAGAAGTACTTGTTGAAGTTTGAATATCAGCTAACATATTTGAAATTCTGCTTGTAGCCTCTTTAGATTCTTCTGAAAGTTTTCTGATTTCGCTTGCAACAATAGCAAAACCTTTACCGTGTTCACCAGCTCTTGCGGCTTCAACTTCTGCATTCAAGGCTAACATATTTGTTTGTTCTGAAATATCCTCTACAACTGCTAAGTTGTTTTTGATTTGTTGTAATGTGTTTGATAAATCTAATGTCAATTCTGCAACAGTTTGCATTTTTTGTTTTAGGTTATAAATTCTATCAGAAGTGTTGTTCATAAATTCTTTTTCTTTGTTTGAGCATTCTAAAGTTGATTGAGCTTTTTCTGATAAAGATTTAACGATTTCTTTTGTTTGAGCTGAAATGTGTCTAATACTTTCAATAGTTGATGCTTGTTGATTTGCATCTGATAAATGTTTGCTTGCAATATTTTTTTGATTATTAATCAAGTTCAAGATAGCATTTGTTTTATCAGAAGTTGAACTAACTTGTCTATTTACGATAGAAGAAATAGTTTTTTCAATCCAGTTTTTTGTCATACAGTATTGAACCGCATACAAGATTACAAGAGTTGTTAAAACCATAAATAGGTTTAATAAAGATGCTTTTTCTAGATATGAGAAAGCACAAATGATTGCACCTGCAAATAAGAAAAATAACACATCAAAAATTGCTTTTATGTTTAATTTATGCGAAACATTCAGTCTAACTTTATTTTGCATGGAAATACTCCTTTTATTAAAATTGTTTTTATAATATAATTATTGTAATACAAATTTATTTTAATTAAAAGAAATTTAAAATGGAACGTAAAATATTATTAATAGACAATGACGAATTCTATATTAATTTTTTAGAAGAACGTTTACGAAAGGAACGTTTTGAAGTTGAAGTGGCAAAAACACCTACTGAAGCTTACGAAAAAATTTATGAAAATGTTCCAGATTTGATTATTTCAGCATACGATACTGATGAGATAAATGCTTGTCAGTTCTGTAAAGTTTTAAAAAAACAAAAACCTTTTAGAAAAATTCCATTTTTAGTGCTTTCTAATAACGAAGTTAAGGATTTAGACAAATATTGGGCACAAAAATGTGAAGTTCAAGATGTTATTTCAAAAGAAACACCTTATGAGGAGATTAGTTTAGAAATTTCCCAATTAATAGATGAATATGAAATGGATGAAGAATCAAAAGAGCAAATTAAAGCTTGTCCTAAGTTTGAAAATTCTATTCAAAGAGAAGTTCTTAATTTAATGAGAGATGATTTAAAAAAATACTCTTTTTTGAATGCTTTTCGTGATATGGTAAATGAATATCATACAGACGAAAAAGCCTTAATCCAAAACACTTTTGAATTGTTGTCAGTATTTTTGGAATATGATTTGGCAGGAATTTTCTTTAACCACGCTCAAGAATCAGGCAAATACATGCTTCATTTTGACGTGAAGAATTGTTCTGTTTCAAACTTTGTGCTTGAAAAAGTTAAAAGAGATTTCTTCGCTAAAATGCCTAATATGAAAGAGTTTACAATCACAAACTTTGGGCATGATATAGTTAACGAAAGTAGTGAAAACTTAGATAAAAGAATTATTTCTGCAAATGAGTTTGAATCTTCTTTGATTCTCCCATTTGAATTTGAAGAAAAACTTATCGGTGGAGTTTGTTTCTATTCTAAAAAAGACCAAGATTTTTCAAAATTCATATTCTATGATATTTTGCAAAACGAGTTAACATCTTTATTTAAAACAAGTTACTTGTTCTCAGGTATTGAGTTCTTATCTGTTACAGATGGTTTAACAGGTTTATCAAACCGACGTCAATTTGATTACTCAATAAATAGAGAATTTAATAAATCTAGAAAATATCCATCAGATTTATGCTTTGCAATTTTGGATATTGACCACTTCAAGAGTGTAAACGATACTTACGGTCACCAATACGGCGACTACGTATTGAAAGAAGTTTCTTCAATTATCAAAAATAGCTTCCGTCGTGCTGATATGATTTATAGATATGGTGGTGAAGAAATTGCTATCATTATGACAGAAACAACTATTCCGTCTGCAGTTACAATGATGGAAAGACTTAGAAAGAAAATCGAAACACACGAATTCTTTTATAATGGTATCCAAATCAATTTGACTGCAAGTATCGGTATTGGTTCAAACTTGGATAAATTAGAAGACGCACATCAAATGATTGAATGTGCCGATAAAGCTTTGTACAAAGCTAAAGAAACTGGTAGAAACAAGGTATTAACATATTCAAATGAAGACGACAATAACTAATTTTATAGACAATTTTGATAAAAAACAAAATCTGTACATGGTTTTCCGTTGTTCAGAAACTAAATATGCTGTAAATATTGATAATGTCTTAGAAGTTATGAAGATGCCTTTGTTAGAGTATCCTAAGAGAATGCCTAACAATTCTATTGGTCTTTTAAAATACGATAATCTTATGATTAACGTATTTGATGTTAGATTTTATTTTGATGCAAATGTTGAAAAATATGACGTTTATACAAAACTAATTATCTTAAAAACTGATGAATCAATTTTCGGTATTGTGGCTGATAATATTGACGACATTATTAGTATTGAAGATTCTAATTTAGATGCGATTCCTTTCACAGAAGAAAAGAATTTAATTGAGGCCTTGTATAAATTTAATGATATTTCAATAAATATTCTTGATGCATATACAATGGAAGATTTGTTGAAAAGTAAGGTTCATGACAAGAAAATTGATGTGAAATCACTTTTTCCAACAGACGAAGAATCGTTACAAAAATTTCAGGCAAGAACAAATTATTTAAAAGAAAAAAGTAATTCTACTGATTTGCAAAGTATTTTCCCAACAGACAAGTTTATTACTTTTACACTAAATGGGGCAAATTATTGTATGGATTTGAAGTTTGTAAAAGAAATTGCAAATAATCCTAAAATTGTTACTCTTCCTGGAACACCAGAATTTGTTGAAGGCTTGATAACAATTAGAGGTAAATTTTATACGATAGTAAACCTTAAAAACTTCTTGGGCTTAAAACAACAAGAGTATAAACATAAGAAAAATATTATTATTGTAAATTCAGAAGAGTTTCAAGTTGGTTTTATAGTAGACGAAATCTTTGAAATTTTTGAATTAACAGAAGAAGAAGTTACAAATAACCAATTCTTGAATGCTGCACCATTTATTTTTAACGAAATTGTTAAAAACGAAAAAATTTATACAATTTTGGATATGCCAGATATTTTGAATAGCGACAAGATTTTAATTGACGAAAAAGAAACAAGTTTTTAGGGTGCTTTAGTATGGAATGTTCGCACTTTCCATACCTTTCATGTCATTCTGAACTTGATTTAGAATCTGACTCATGAGGAATATAGAAATTCAACATTGGTAAGACCCTGAAACGAGTTCAGGGTGACATACTCTCACGTCATTCCGAACTTGTTTCGGAATCTTGACGGTTCGATATTATATCAATTGTACCGTAACAGATGCTTTACATTAAATCACGCTTGTGTGATAATCTTCACGAAAGGTATTTCAATGTCAGATACATACGTTTATTCAATTACACAAGAAAACCCTGAAACAATATACATTAATCTTACGAATAAATGTACAAACAATTGTGTGTTCTGTATTAGAAGAAATGAACATGCAATAAAAGGTGACGATTTATGGTTAAGTAACGAGGATGTTACTTTTGACATGGTTAAATCTCAATTGGAAAAATTTTCTAATTTTAAAGAAGTTGTATTTTGTGGGTACGGCGAACCTACTATCAAATTAGATTTATTAAAAGAAGTTGCAAAATATTTGAAATCTAAATTTGCTGGTATTAGAATAAGATTAAACACAAACGGTCAAGGAAACTTGATTAACAATAAAGACATAATTCCTGAGTTAAAAGGTTTAATTGATGAAATGTCAGTAAGTCTAAACGCAGCAACAAATGAAGATTATATGCTAATAAGCGGATGTAAAAATCCAAAAGCTTATGAAAGTGTAAAAGATTTTATAAAAGAATGTGTAGAAAATAACATTCAAACAACAGCTACTGTAGTAACAGGGTTTGAAGATTACAAGGTTGATGTTGAAGAATGTGAAAAAATTACAAAACAAGCCGGAGCAAAATTTAGAAATAGAGCTTGGCTTAAAGGATACTAAAAATAATTGTTATTAAACATATAAAATATTAAAGGAAGGTAGGACAATATGGCACAATTATTAGACAAAATCATGAGACCAAAATCAATTGCCGTTGTTGGTGCTTCTACAAAAGAACACACAATTGGTTCTGATATCATGAAAAGATTACAAGAATACAACTTCAATGGTAAAATTTTCCCAATCAATCCAAAAGGTGGTATCATTGAGGGCTTACAAGCTTATACAAGCGTAAATGAAGTTCCTGAAGATATTGATTTAGCAATTATCGTTGTTAACTCAAAATTCGTTTTAGGTACAATTGATCAATGTAATGAAAAAGGTATCAAAGGCTTATGTATCATCACAGCTGGCTTCAAAGAAACTGGTAAAGAAGGTGCAGAACTTGAAAAACAATTAACTGAAAAATTAAACGAATATGGCATGAGATGCGTAGGTCCAAACTGCTTAGGTGTTGTAAATACAGACCCTGAAGTTAGAATGGATGGTTGCTTTGCTGAATCACTTCCAGAAAGAGGAAACATTGGTTTCGTTTCTCAATCAGGTGCTTTAGGTGGCGGTATCTTAAACATCTTAAAAGACTTAAACTTAGGTTTTGCTCAATTCATTTCAATCGGTAACCAAGCTGATGTTAACGCAGAAACAGCTATGGAATACTGGGAAAATGAAAAAGACGTAGAACAAATCTTGTTATACATGGAATCAATCCAAAACCCAGCTAACTTCAGAAAATTAGCTACAAGAATTTCTAAGAAAAAACCTATCCTAGCTTTAAAAGCTGGTCGTTCAGCAGCTGGTGCTTCTGCAGCATCTTCTCACACAGGTTCTTTAGCTGGTGCTGATAAAGCAGCTAACGCATTATTAGCTCAATCAGGTGTTATCAGAGAATATTCTTTGAAAAACTTATTCTCAACAGCAAAAGTATTTGCTAACTGTCCAATTCCAAAAGGAAACAGAGTAGCAATTATTACAAATTCAGGTGGTCCTGGTATCATGGCTACAGATGCTATTTGTGAATATGGTATGGAAATTGCTAAAATTACTGATGAAACAAAAGAAAAATTAAGAAGCTTCTTACCAGCAGCAGCATCTGTTAAAAACCCAATCGATATGATTGCATCTGCACCTATCGAACACTACAAAGAAACATTAAAAACAGTTATCGCTGATGAAAATGTTGATATGATTATGGTTATTTACTTACCATTCTTAGGTTTGAAAGATATTGATGTTGCTAAAGCAGTTATGGAAATCAAAGCTCAATATCCAGAAAAACCAGTTATCGGTGTATTCATGACTAAATCAGAATTCTTCACAGCATTATCAGATATGGATGTTAACATGCCATTCTTTATGTATGCAGAAGAAGCAGCTGAAGGGTTCATGAGATTAGACCAACAAAGAAAATGGATTGCAAGACCAGAAGGTAAAATTCCTTGCTACGATGTAGACAGAGAAAGAGCTGAAAAAATCATGTACAATGCATTGAAAGAAGATAGAGCTCAATTAACAACTCGTGAATCTATTGATGTATTAGATGCTTACGGTATCAGAGTATGTAAATCTGGTTTCGCTACAAACGAAGAAGAAGTTGCTCAATTAGGTAACTCAATCGGATACCCAGTTGTTATGAAAATGACTTCTAAAACAACTTCTCACAAAACAGATGTTGGCGGTGTAAGAGTTAACATTCAATCAGAAGAACAATTAAGAGCTGAATACAAAGATTTAATCGCTAAATTAGAAGAAAAAGGTCTTTTAGATGGTCTTGAAGGTGTTATCATCCAAGAAATGGTTAAAGGTAACAGAGAAATGGTTTGCGGTATCGCAACAGACCCTCAATACGGACCAATGATGATGTTCGGTTTAGGTGGTGTATTCATCGAAGTTATGAAAGACGTAACTTTCAGAATTGCTCCATTAACTGACGTTGATGCTGATGAAATGATTAAATCAGTTAAAGCATACAAATTATTACAAGGTGCTAGAGGAACAACACCTGCTCAAATGGATCAAATTCAAGAAACATTGTTGAGATTATCTCAATTAGTTTCTGATTACAAATTCATTGATGAATTAGATATTAACCCATTATTAGTATCTGAAAAAACAGGTGAAGGTATTGCAGTAGACGGACGTATCAAAGTTCGTTTAGAAGAAGCTAAACAAGCACTTGGTTTAACTTGTTGTTCTTGCGGTTGTAACGCATAGTAACGAGTGATAATTTTCAAAAGGGCGAACACATTTTGTGTTCGCCCTTTTATTTTTGATATAAAATAAAATAGGTTGAGGTAGAAACCCAAACATCATTTAATAAAAAGGACGTGCAAAATGACAAAAACAGCAATAATTATTCCTGCAAGATATGGTTCTAGCAGATTAGAGGGTAAACCTTTATTAAAAGTCAACGATAAACCAATTATTCAATGGGTTTATGAAAAAGCAAAATCAGTTGATGATGCAGATGTTGTAATTGTTGCAACTGATGATGAAAGAATTTTTGATGCAGTAAAAGCTTTTGGTGGAGAAGTTGAAATGACATCAACTGAGCACAAATGCGGTAGCGACAGAATTAAAGAGGTTGCTGATAGACATGCTGATTTTGATTATATAATTAATCTTCAAGGCGATGAACCAATGATTAAAAAAGAGATGATAGAGGCGGTAATTGATGGTGTTAAAAACCATAACGCTGATATTTCAACTTTGATTAGACCGATAGAAGACAAAGACGAGGTTGAAAATCCTAATTTGGTAAAATGTGTTGTAGATAACAACGGATTTGCACTATATTTTTCACGTTCAAAAATCCCATTTGAAAGAAAAGAAAATCCAGCACCATTTTACGGACACATTGGTATCTATGGATACACAAAAAAAGCTTTAACTACAATGACAACTTCACCTCAAACTCCGTTAGAAATCGCAGAAAGCTTGGAGCAATTAAGAGCCTTGCAAATGGGTATGAAGATAAAAACTTCTGTTGTTAATGAAAAGCCAGTAGGTATTGACACAATGGAAGACTTTGAAAACTTTAAAAAAATAGTTGAAAAATCATAAAAGACATACCATGCGAAAAGCATGATATAATGGGCTTTTACATGAAAAAATTTTTTCAAAAAAAATAAAAAAAGTACTTGCTTTTTATTCATGTCTAATTTAATATATATTTAAGAAATTTAATATTAATTAATAATATTTATATTTATTCAACTATAAATAGCAAGAAATAAGGAAAGATTATGACAGAAGAATTACAAAATGAAACAGAAGACCGTCAACGAATCTTAGTAGCAGATGACGAAGCAAGTATCAGAAGAATTCTTGAAACTCGTTTAAAAATGGTAGGCTACGATGTAGTAGTTGCAGAAGACGGTGAAGAAGCTGTTAATGCATTTAATAAAACTAATCCTGACTTGGTAGTTCTAGATGTAATGATGCCAAAAATGGATGGTTACGGTGTAACTAGAGAAATTAGAAGAACATCTGATGTTCCAATTATTATCTTAACAGCACTAGGTGATGTTTCAGAAAGAATTACAGGCTTAGAATTAGGTGCAGATGATTATGTAATCAAACCATTCTCTCCAAAAGAATTAGAAGCTCGTGTAAAAGCTGTATTAAGAAGAACAAATAATAGAGAAGCAGTTGTACCAACTGGTAAAGTAACAAAAAATGTTATCACAACTGGTAATATCAAAATTGATACAGCAAGAAGACAAGTATTCCGTAAGAATGAAAGAATCAGACTTACAGGTATGGAATTTAGCTTACTTGAATTGTTAGTAAACAACTCAGGACAAGCATATTCAAGAAATGAAATTTTACAACACGTATGGGCATATCCACCAGATCACAGAATTGATACACGTGTAGTAGATGTTCATATTTCAAGATTACGTTCAAAATTAGAAACTGACCCTACAAATCCAGAGTTGATTTTGACAGCTCGTGGTATTGGTTACATGTTCCAAAGAATTAATTAGTGTGTTATAATTAAGGAACGATTTGAACGAAAATAAAATTAAATAAAACTGATGGCGGGTGTCGTCAAGTGGTTAAGACCTCGGATTGTGGTTCCGATATACATGGGTTCGAATCCCATCACTCGCCCCAGTTAAATAAAAAAAGACCCAAATTTTGGGTCTTTTTTTATTATAAATTTGGTTGAATTGTATTGGGATGAGAACCACCAAGCGGAGCTTGGTAAAGGTTCGAGCGTGAGTGAGCAGAGGGCGAAGACTTGAAGATTTTAAAAAATGAAATTTTGAAAAATCTTCAATCGAAGACCCGTTTAATGCGAACGAGCAAGACAATCCCATCACTCGCCCCAGTTAAATAAAAAAAGACCCAAATTTTGGGTCTTTTTTTATTATAAATTTGGTTGAATTGTATTGGGATGAGAACCACCAAGCGGAGCTTGGTAAAGGTTCGAGCGTGAGTGAGCAGAGGGCGAAGACTTGAAGATTTTAAAAAATGAAATTTTGAAAAATCTTCAATCGAAGACCCGTTTAATGCGAACGAGCAAGACAATCCCATCACTCGCCCCAGTTAAATAAAAAAAGACCCAAAATTTGGGTCTTTTTTTATTTACAACAAATGGCAAATAACCACTAGGCAAATAAGTAATAATAGGTTATACTGATTATATAATCTGGAGTAAATTGAGATGGCAGAGTTGAAGAAAATTATGTATGCAGAGGATGACGAGGATATTAGAACTATCGTCAAAATTTGTATTGATAATTTTTCTAACTGGGAGATTGAATTTGCTGAAAACGGTAAAATTTTATTAGATAGAGTTTCAGATTATAATCCAGATTTGATTTTAATGGATGTTATGATGCCTGAAATGGACGGCATAACAACTCTTAAATGTCTTAGAGAAAAACCTCAAACCTCTTTGATTCCAGTAATTATAATGTCAGCAAAAGTTCAAGAAGCAGAGATTGAAGAATACAAGCAACAAGATATTCTTGGTGTTATAAGCAAGCCTTTTGATCCAACGCAACTTGTATCTCAAATAGAAGAACTTTGGAAAAATTATCAAGATAAGAAGTAACAAATGACAGAAATCCCTGAAAATTTAGCAGAATCTCTTAAAAATCTAAAAGAGATGTACAGAAAAAAAATAGCAGAAAATATTGGTTATTACGAGGATTTGTTGGAAAACCCTATAACAGAAGAGGTTTTAACCGATTTGAGAATTAATGTTCATAAATTAAGTGGTTCTGCTGGAATTTATGGGTTTTTAGAATTATCTAATGCGACTCATGAATTTGACCTTGAGCTTCAAGACATGTTAAAGGGTGGAAAAGACTTATCTGAACATGTTATAAAAGCAAAAATTCGTGGAATTATAACAATAATGGCTGTTGAGAAAGAGGAGTAAAAGTTGCCTAGAGTAATGATTGCTGATGATGACGAATTTATTCGTTATTACCTGAAAAATTTACTTGAATACATCAAATTTACTGTTGTTGCTGAATGTGGCAATGGTGAGGATATTTTTGATGTCTTTTGGCAATCAAAACCTGATATTCTTTTATTAGATATTCATATGCCTGGTATCAATGGTGACAAATTCTTGATGGATAATAAAGAATTTGTCCAAGACACTTTGGTTATAATTCTGACCATGAGTATTTCTGAAGAAATTAGACATAACCTTGAAGAACAAGGTTATAAATATTTCTTGAGAAAAAACATTTCTCCAACTGAATTGATACAAACAATTCAAAGTATATGGAATGAATATAATGAAAGTAAAGTAAAACAATGACACAAAGTTTTGATACACCAGAATTTTTAAATTACTTACAAAAAAGGTTAAATTTTGAGCCGTTTGTTTTGAGAGATTTGGTAAAAGATCACTCAATTTTTGAAACGGCTGAGATTTTGGTGAAAAACTATAATGTAGATAAAGATAAGCTAGGTCAAATCTTTGCTGGATATTTAGGTTTTGCTTATGTTGATATAAACAATGTTATATTTGACCCACAGTTTATGAAATCTATTCCAAAAGATTATTTAAAAATGCAGGTAGTTTTGCCTTTGTACAAGTTTGGACCAGCAATTACCGTTGCAACTGCAAGACCTACTAATCCTTTCTTGCAGAATAATATTGAAAAACAGCTCCATTCTGTAATAAGTTTAGTATTTAGTTTCCCTCAAGATATTATTAATTATATTGAGGAACATTATGATGCAGAAGAAAAAGTTACACCTACGTAGCTATTAAGTATTTGCATTGAAATCGCATTTTAACAAGTTAAATGTAACGTAAAAGATTGTACGTTTGTCATTAGAATCAACTCCAATGTCGCCGTCCATGTTTTCTACAAGTTGTTTTGTAATGTACAAGCCTAAACCTGTACCTCCGTAGCTTCGTGTATCTGCTGGGTCAACTTGTGTGAATTTTTTGAACAAGTTTTCAATTTTTTCTTCTGGAATAAATGAATTATAATTTATTACAGCAATTCTTACCTTTGAATTTACTATTGATGTTTCTATATCAACGTTTGAGTCTTTTTTAGAGAACTTAATAGCATTTGATACAAGGTTTGAGATTATTTGTTTAAATCTTTCTTTATCAACATGTGCATAAACCTCTTCTATGTCATTTTTAAGTCCAAGGTTTACCTTGTATTGCATAGCGTATGGTGAAAGCTCTTCAACAGATTCGTTCAGTAATGAAATTAAATCTGTATCAATCATATTAAATGTTAGTTTGCCGGAATCTAATTTTGAAGTATCTAAAATATTATCGACCAACTTCTTAAGTCTTATAGAGTTTTTATCTGTCATTTCAAGAAGATTTTTTACTCTTTCTGTTAAGTCTTCTTTGAACAGACTTAGAATAAGCTGAATTGAGCCGATGATAGAAGTTAAAGGTGTTCTAAGTTCGTGACTTACAACTGAAATAAATTCTTTTTGAACCTTTTCAACTTTCTTTTCTTCCGTAACGTCACGGTGCATACCTGCGATACCTACAACTTTACCGGCAATATCATAAATTGGTACTTTGAAAATTTGGACAACACATTTTTCGCCTTTTATTTCGATTTCTCTTTCAGCATAAACCATTTCTCCAGTATTAATTACGTGGTCGTCTTCTGTTTTTATTAAGGCTAAAAATTCGTCAGAAGTGTCTTCAAAATAATGTTTTCCGATTAAGTCTTCTTCTTTAGAATATGGACTTATTTTTAATAAGTGTTTATTTACAGAAACATATTCACCTTTAGCATTTTTATACCAGGCTACGAATTGAATTGCACTAATAAGTTTTTCAATACTTTTGTTCTTTAAGTAGCTAAGGAAAAAGATTATGAATACAAAGAAAATCAAATAAGTAGCAAATACATACCAAGTAAATCGTGCAAAGGCTTTTTCTGTTGCATCAGAATATGTACCAGTACCGATAACCCAGCCCCAAGGTTCATATTTTACTGCCAAAGAGCGTTTTGTATATGTTTTGTTATTGTTATCTTTTTGTTTTTTCCATTTGTGTTCAATAACAGTATAACTAGATGTTGATTTATCATTTAAAGCTCCTGTTATAAGGGCTTTAAAGGCTTCTTTATCCCAGCTTGTGTCAATATCTTTAATATTTACACCAGTTTTGAAATGAGGATGCATTATAATATTCATATCATAATCACCTACCCAGATATAACCAGAGTCTTCTGAATAAGTGTAGTGCTTTAGAATAGTTAGAGCTTTTTCTTGAGCTTCTTTTTGAGTCATAACTCCTTTTTCAGCTTGTTTGTTTAAGTATTCAAAAGTATTATAAACTCTTTTTGTACGGTTATATATTTTGTCATATTCCATCTTGTAAAGAGCATTTTTTACTTGTACAAGTGCAAAAAATGTTACTGTTAAGGAAAGAATGACAGAGGCTATTAAAATCTTTTGCTCAAATTTATAATCTCTTCTCAAAGCGATACTCCATTAATTATCTAATAAAATTTGTATGAATTTTTTCTTCTGTTTGAGGTAGGTCAATGCCATTGTTTTTGCCTGATTCAATGCATTTTAATAACCAAGCCATATTTTGACCTAGTGTACGCATAATTTGTAAACCTTCAAGGTCTTGAAGAACTTCTTCTGGTTGATTTCCGTGAACCATATTCCAATAGTTTGAAGAAACTACAGGCATGCAGTTGATTGTAAAATGTTTTGTTATAGCATCGATGCTTGCAGTTGTGCCAGAGCGTCTTGCTGAAACGATGGCTGCTGCTGGTTTAAATTTGAAAGCTGAACCACCTGAATAGAACATTCTATCCATAGCAGAAAGAAGTCTTCCAGCTGGATGTGCATAATAAACCGGTGAACCGAAAATAAATCCGTCAGCTTGTCTTGCTTTTTCTACGTATTCATTAATTTTATCGTCTGTAATTACGCATTTGCCAGTTGTTCTACAAGCTTTACAACCCTTGCAATCTTTTATATCACCAAGAAATATAATTTCTGTTTCAACTCCGTTGTTGTTTAAAGATTTTTCAACTTCTTTTAATGCTGTATATGTGCAACCGTGTTCTCTTGAACTTCCGTTAAATAATAATACCTTCATTATGAATTTCCTTTCTTTAATTAATTTTGTAAGGGTTCAAAATCTTCTACCCCGTGTTTACATAATGGGCAGATAAAGTCAGGTGGTAATTCCCAACCCTCATAAATGTATCCGCAAATTTTGCATACAAAACCAACTTTTTTCTCTTTAGGTCTTTCAACTGGTTTTATATTTCTTTGGTAATATTCATAAGTTACAGATGGTACTTCTGAAATGATTTCAGCATTTTCAACCTCTGCGATAAACATTATATTTGTATCAAATTCTTTCTTATCAATAACTTTTGCAGATATTGTTGTGTTTGAGAATTTGTTTAAGGCTAAAATACCATTTTCTGTTCTGTATGAATAATTGCAGTCTGCAAATTTATCAGTATCTCTTCCTGAACAGAAACCAAATTGTTTAAACAAGCTGAATGGAGCTTCTTCTGTTAAGGTAGAAAGATTAAATTTACCAAGTTTATCAATTATTTCGCAAGTGTAATTCTTTTTATTTACAGAAATAGCAATAATGTTTGGTTTGCTTGTAATTTGATTTACTGTATTTATAATACATCCGCAATCTCTGTTATCCTTGTCTTTAGAGATTGCAACGTACAATCCATAGCTTATGTTCATCATTGGATTAGTATTTTCACTTCTAATAACGATTGATTTTGTAATGTTTTCAACCAAAGCATCTAATGTTTCCATTTGATTTTGTTTCATAGCTGATTTTATTGTAACTACTGGTTCTAAGTATGTTATATTTTTTAGGCTTGAAAGACTTTCTTTAGTAAGTTTTGCTACAGTTGATGCCCAAGTTCCGTTTTCAATGATAGAAATTGTTCTATTTTGAAGATTATGAGCTTTAAGCTCGTTTAGAACTGTTTCCATATTGCTGAAAATGCCAGCGTTATAAGTTGCAGCAGCAATTACGATATGAGAACATCTGAAGGCTTCTGAAACAATGTATGAGAAATGTGTTTTAGAAACATCATACATTTTAATATCTTTAACACCTTTATTTGCAAGTTTTGTTGCTAAAATTTCTGCAACATTTTCTGTGTTACCGTAAATTGAACCGTAAAGGATTAAAACAGTTTCTTCTTCAGGTTCATAAGTACTCCACTTTTGATATTTTTCTACGAACCAATTAATCTTGTTTCTCCAAACTGGACCGTGAAGTGGACAAATCATTTTTATATCAATGCCAGAAGCTTTTTTTAGTAAAGTTTGAACTTGTGGGCCATATTTACCAACGATATTTGTGTAATATCTTCTAGCATCATCAAGCCATTCTTCTCTAAAATTAACTTCATCAGCAAACAAATTACCGCTTACTGTTCCAAAAGTACCAAAAGCATCTGCTGAAAATAAAATTTTATCTGTCACATCATAAGTTACCATAACTTCTGGCCAATGTACCATTGGAGCAAAAACGAAAGTTAGGGTATGCTTACCAGTATTTAAAGTGTCACCTTCTTTTACAACTTGTGCACGAGAGTCAATATCAAAATTAAAGAATTGTTTAATCATTCCAACTGTTTTTGCGTTGCAAACGATTTTTGCAGTTGGGTATTTGTTCGCAACTATTTGTAATACGCTTGCGTGGTCAGGTTCCATGTGATTTACAATTATATAATCTAGATTTCTGCCCTCAAGTTCGTATTCCAAATTTTCTAAGAATTGTTGGCATACAGACATATCAACTGTATCTAACAATACTGTTTTTTCGTCTTTTAAAATATATGAATTATAAGAAACCCCATTTGGAATAGGGTATACATTTTCAAATAAGGCTAATCTTCTATCATTTACGCCAATCCAAGTTAAATCGTCAGTAATTTTTCTTGTGTTATACATAATAGTTTCCCTTTCTAAATTTTTAATGTATTTTACCATAAAAAATATTAAGATTATATAAATCTACTAGGTTTTATTTTTGTTGAGAGTAGAATAATATTGTGAGAATACTGAAATTAGGATTATGAAAGACACAATAAGAAAATATCACGTACATATTATGTTAATTGTTCTTGGAACATTGTTTTATTTTTTAGGACATTTCCAAAGAGCTGCTATTCCTGCTCCAATATTTGATATTTTGCAATCAGAATTAAATGTTTCAGCTACAAAAATAACGACATTTAGTGCAATATTTATGTATTGCTATGCTATTGGCAATTTGCTCTGTGGAGTTTTAGTTGACAAATTTGGTGGAATAAAAGTTATAATGGTTGGTTCTGTACTATTTACCATTGGTTCGCTATTGTTTTCAATAACAGAATATCTTCCACTTATGTATTTATCAAGAGGTTTGATTGGAATTGGTGCTGCATCGTTTTACTTGAGTCTTATTTCTGAGGCAAAAAAATGTTTTAAAGATAGACATGTTGGTGTTGTAATTTCCATTATTCTTTTTGTTGGTTATTTAGGTGGAGTTTGTGCAAATGCACCATTTGTAATAGCATCAGAAAGATTTGGCTGGGAAGAAGTCCTAGAAGCTTTAACTTTTGTCTGCATTTTTATTACATTAGCATTTTATTTTATACAACATTTAATTAAAGCTCCTCATGTAAACGAAAAAGTTCACTTAAATCATGAATCGTATTTAGAAGTTTTAAAACAAAAAAATAATTACTACTTAGGCATATACACTTCATTATGTACAGGCTTATATTATGTTATAATGACTGTTTTAGGGGTAAAATTTTTAAAAGATTTTTTGGGTTATTCATCAGAGCTTGCTGCTACAATTTTGTCATTTTTGGTTATTATTGGTTCTTTTTCTGGAGTAATTTTAGCTTCATTAAGTAAAATTTTTAATAATAGACTTGTATTTGTAAAATTTTTAGCATTTTTAGATTTTTTTATTTTTTCAGTAATTTCTGTTTGTATAATGTTTGATATAAAAACGCCTATTATTGCTGTGTTGTTGTTATTAATAGCTTTAAACGCTGCAAATACACCACTTACCGTCCCAATAACAATGAGCACAAATAATTATTCTGTTAGAACAACGGCGGCAAGTGTTATAAATAGTGTTTCATTTATTTTTGTTGGACTAGTTGCAACATTAATTGGCTTATTATTAGATTTATTTCCAATTGTTGGCAAAATCAACGGTAATATAATCTACGGCAAAGAATCATACTTAACAGTATTCTTATTCTTTACTGTACTTGCGATGATTGAAATTTTTGTATCATTTAAAATTAAAGAAAAGTCTAAACAATAACCTCTGGTTTATAAAAAATACCATTGATAACGACATCTTCAAAAAATTCTTCATCATTTTCAAGTTCTTCTTTTGTCATTGGGTAAAAATCTATAAATACATCAAAATCAACTTCGGCTTTACCAATAATACGCCAAATTTGTTCACGTTTATCCTTGTCTTCTTGGTTAAAAATTCCAACAAGAGTAAGATCTTCGTCCTCGTGTTCTTTGTAATCCGTATAAATTCCAGCCAAATAGATTCCTTGAAAATCATCAAAAACTTGTCCTAGTTCTTTATTCAAGGCTGAAATTATTTTTTCTATCTTATCTTTCATTGTGTAAAATGTTCCCTAATTCATCAAAAGAAACTTCCTTTTGAGTAGAAAGGCTAAGATTTTTAATATTTACAACATTTTTTTGTACTTCATTTTCACAATAGAAAACAGCGAATCTTGCAACTTTAGAAGCTTTTTCTAATTGTTTTGAGAATTTTCTTCCGTTTAAATCAAATTCTGCAGAAAATCCCATTTCTCTGATTTTTTGAGTACAGTATAGAGCATTAGTCATATTGTCAGAAACGACAAATACATCAAGTTTTGGGGTTTCTACAGGTGGAATAAGAGAAATTAATCTTTCCATGCCCATTGCAAAACCAATTGCTGGTGTAGGTTGACCACCCAAGTTTCCAACAAGTGTGTCGTATCTTCCACCACCGCAGACAGCGTTTTGTGTACCTAAGTTATTTGATTTAATTTCGAATACTGTTCTGTTGTAATAATCCAAACCTCTTACTAAAAGTTTGTTTATTTTGTATTTAATATTCAGTTTATCTAAATATGATTTTAGTTGCTCAAAGTGTTCTGAACATTCGCCACATATATAATCTGATTGGATAACTTTTTGTATTTCAGGCTTTTCAAAAATCTTTTTGCAAGAGTCAACTTTGCAGTCTAATAATCTTAATGGATTTTTTTCATATCTTTGTTGGCAATCTTCACAAAGATTTCCTAATTCGTCTTTTAAAGCTTCTTTAATACGATTTTTGTATTCAGTTCTGCAAGTAGGACAACCGATTGAATTTATTTCAACATCAAGGTCATTTAAACCTACTGCCTTTAAATAATCAACTGCAAGTGCAATAACTTCTGCATCTGCAAGAGGATTTTCGATACCAAACATTTCTACACCAACTTGTGAGAATTGTCTTTGACGACCAGCTTGAGGTCTTTCGTATCTGAACATTGGTCCCATATAATAAAGTTTTACAGGAGTTGGAAGTTTGTGCATGCCGTTTTCAATGTATGCTCTAACAACACCAGCAGTATTTTCTGGACGAAGTGTTATTGAACGTTCACTTTTTTCGAAAGTGTACATTTCCTTGTTTACAATGTCTGTAGTGTCACCTACACCACGTTGAAACAGTTCTGTGGCCTCAAAAATCGGAGTTCTTAATTCATGAAATCCAGCTCTAGAAAACACTTCTCTAGCTTGTTCTTCTATAAATTGCCATGTAGTAACGTTTTCTGGCAATATGTCTTTACAACCTTTTTGTACTTTTATTATATTTCCCATAAAAAAATTATATAAAGGCATAAGATAATTGTCAAATAAAGATGTTTTTTGTATAATAATTATTACTAGGCGTAGGGGTTAGAATTTGAAAAAGATTTTCCAACTATTATTAGTAATAGCACTATTTTGCATCACGTTACCATCGTTTGCGATTACAGAAAAAGCAACGGTGGAAAATGACGTGAAAGAAAAAACTCCTGCTGTTTACGACTTGAACGCTTGTGTGCAAAAGGCTTTAGAAAATAGTCCAAATATCAGAAAATATAGAGGATATTTAAAAGCTGCAAAATCAAGAGTTAGTCAGGCTAAAACGGATTTCTTCCCTACAATTACTGCTGGTACTGGTTATGGTTATAATGGCATGTCAGGTAATAAAATTAACTCAACCTCAGAGGGTATGTATTCAGCTTCAGCATCTTTAAATTGGTTGATTTTTAACTTTGGTAAATCTAATGCTAAAATTGATATGCAAAAATTTTATGCAATTTCAAGCCAAAACGATCTAGATAATGTCATTTTACAAACAATTTATAATGTTAGAACAAATTATTATGCAGTTCTTGCTGCAAAAGCTTATGTTAATATTCAGGACGAATATGTTAAATTAAATGAAAGACAATATCAAAGAACAAAAGCCTATTTTGAAGAGGGCTTAAAATCAAAAATTGATTTGGTAAACTCAGAAGTTTATCTTTCAGAGGCTAAAATTTCTTTAATTGATGCAAAAAATACTTATGATAGTTCAATTATTAGTTTGAACAATTCAATGTACATACTTGATTCACCTGATTACAGTATTAAAAATACTGAAACGTTCAATTTTAAGAGTGATACAGTAGAAGTTTCTTTGAAAGATGTTTCTAAAGACGAAAGATATTCAGTTCCTGAAAGTGTTTCTGATGCAGTTTTGACTTCTTCAGTTGAAAAAGCTGATATTCTTCAAAATTACACGTTTAAACCATTCCCTTACAATTTTGAAGATTCTGTTAAGTATGCAAAAGAACATAGGCCTGATTTAAAAGCTCTTTATGCTACTGAAAAAGCTATTCAAAAGGCTTTATTATATGCAAAAAGGGATTATTATCCTGCGATAACTGCAAGTGCAGGATATGATTTTAAAGATAATTCAAAAAGTGCTTATACAAATGGGTTGAATGCTGGTGCGTATTTGAATTTCCCAGTTATAAATGGTGCTAATACAAAATTTAAAATAGACGAAGCTAAGGCAAATCTTGATGTTGCAAAAGATTCTGTTGATATGGCAGAAAAAGATTTGTACTTTGAAGTTCAAAAAGCTTATATCAATATGAAAAAACTTGAAAAACAAGTTCCTCTTCAACAAGTAAAAGTAAGACAAACTTTAGAAAATTTTGAACTAGCAGATGGCAGATATGAAGTTGGTTTAGCTGATTTTATTGAACTTCAAGATGCTAAAGTAAATTATAATAATGCTCAAAGAGAGTATGTAAAAATTATTTTTGATTACAATGTAGCAAGAGCAAAACTTGAACTTGCAATAGCTATGCTACCAGAAGAAATTCAACAAACTGAAGGGACTACTAAGAAATGAAATTAAATAAAAAACGAGTAGCTTTTGCTACGATATTAGTTTTAATAACTGCTTTAATCGTTTTTGCAATAGGAAAAATGGTTAAGACTCGTAATTATAAAACAGAAAAAGTTGAAAGAAGAACTATTGAACAAGTAGTTGAAGCTTCTGGTACTATTAATCCGGTAAATACTGTTAGCGTCGGTTCTACGGTATCAGGTTTGATGATGGAAGTTTATGTTGATTTCAATTCGCAAGTAAAAAAGGGACAACTAATTGCTTTAATGGATACAAGTTTGTTTGATGCAAATTGTGCAAAGGCTCAAGCTACCTTGGTTAATGCAAAAGCAGATTATGCAAAACAAAAAGCAATTACTGATAACAGCTATAAAACTTATAAAAGATATAAAAATCTTGTATCTCGCAATTTTATGGCAAAAAGCGAACTTGATGCAGCACAAGCTGATTATTTATCAAACAAAGCCCTTTTAACGGCAGCTCAATCAAAAATTACACAAGCTCAAGCGGATTATGATTATAATGCAAGATTACGTTCTTTTGCATATATCTATTCTCCAGTTGATGGCGTAATTGTTACTCGTGCAGTTGATCCAGGACAACCAGTTGCAGCAAGTTTCCAAGCACCTGAACTTTTTACCGTTGCTAAAGATTTGAAAGAAATGCAAATTGAAGTAAGTGTTTCAGAAGCCGATATTGGCAAAATTAAAGAAGGTCAAGAAGTTGATTATACTTTAGACGGTTATCCTGATGAAGTCTTTAAAGGTAGAGTAACACAAGTTAGATTATCTCCTACAACTGTTTCAAACGTTGTTACTTATACAGTTGTAGTAGGCGTTGATAACGAGGATTTAAAACTTAAACCTGGTATGACTGCAAATGTATCTATCATTACTCAAAAACAAGAAAATGTTCTTTGCGTTCCAACACTTGCCTTGAAATTTACTCCGGTTACAAAAGGTGAAATTAAGCGTTACGAAAATCAAGGTGTTTGGATTATGAAGAAAGGTCGTCCAACTAGATTTGATGTTCAAACTGGTGCGAGTGATGATACTTATACAGAAATTAAATCTAGTGAAATTCAAGAGGGCGATAAAGTTATTGTCGGCTCAGGTAAAGATGCTAAAAATGGTAAAAACGGTGGCAAACCACTAATGAGAATGTTCTAATATGGCTTTGATAGAGGTTAAACACGCTATAAAAACTTATGCAACAGGCGAGGCTGCTTTTAATGCGTTGAATGATGTTTCGCTTACTATTGAAAAAGGTGAATTTGTTGCTATTATGGGGGCATCAGGTTCTGGTAAATCAACTTTTATGAATATGCTAGGTACTCTTGATAAACCTAATTCAGGTACATACTATCTTGACGGTATTGATGTTCTAAACCTTGATAGCGACAGTCTTTCAGAAATTCGTAATACAAAATTAGGCTTTGTATTTCAAGGTTTTAATCTTATCTCAAGAACATCAGCCATTGATAATGTTGAATTACCAATGATTTATAAAGGTGTTGATGAAGAAACAAGACATAAAAGAGCGAAAGAGGCTTTAAAGATTGTTGGTCTTGAAAAAAGAGAAAATCACATGCCAAATCAAATGTCAGGTGGTCAACAACAACGTGTTGCAATTGCAAGAGCTATTGTTAATGATGCACCGCTGATTTTGGCGGATGAACCTACTGGTAACTTGGATACAAAAACAAGTATTGAGGTTATGGAATTTTTCTGTAGCTTGAATGAAAAACACGGTAAAACAATTGTTTTGGTTACTCATGAACCTGATATTGCTGAATATTGTAAAAGAGTTGTGAGATTTAAAGACGGAAATATCATTTCTGATGAGGTGAAAAGAAAATGATAGATTCAAAAACAATAATAAAAATTGCTATAAATTCTTTAAAAATTAATAAAATGCGTTCAGCTCTTACAAGTTTGGGTATTATTATCGGTGTAAGTGCTGTAATTATTATGCTTGCGGTTGGTACTGGTGCTAGAGAAAAAATTGCCAAGGATATGGAATCTATGGGTAGCAATTTGTTGATGATACGTTCTGCATCTGCTAAATCAGGTGGTGTCCGTATGGGTATGGGTACAAAACCTACTTTGACGCTAAAAGATGCCGAGGCTATAGAAAAAAGAGTTAGTGGCATTATGGCAATTGCACCTTATTCTACTGAAGCTAAACAATTAACTTATGCAAACCAAAACTGGTCAACTACTGTTGGTGGTACAACTGCACCATATTTATTTATTAGAAATTATGAAATTTCTGAGGGTAGAAATTTTGTGCCTGAGGATGTTAAAAATAATGCTAAGGTTGCGATTATTGGTAATACAGTTGCAACAGAATTGTTTGGGGATGTTAATCCAATAGGGAAAATTATCCGTGTCGGAAGTGTACCTTTTAAAGTTATTGGTCTTCTTGAAACGAAAGGTCAGTCAGGTATGGGGCATGACCAAGATGATTTAATTTTTATTCCTATAACTACTGCTCAAAAAAGAGTTTTTGGTACAGATTTTCCTGGAACAGTCGGTATGATTGCTGTTAAAGCTCAAGATGCGGAAGTTTTAGATCAAACTCAACAAGAAATCGAAGAATTATTGAAATATAGACACAATATTGGTAAAACTCAAGATAATGACTTTGAAATAAGAAACTTGGCACAAATGCAAGAAACAATCAAATCTTCTGCTGCAGCAATGTCATTACTATTAGGCTCAATTGCTTTTGTATCTTTAATTGTAGGTGGTATTGGCATTATGAATATTATGCTTGTATCTGTTACAGAAAGAACAAAAGAAATCGGTATAAGAATGGCTATTGGTGCTAAAGCAAGTGATATTAGAATACAATTCTTGATAGAATCATTCTTGCTATCAATGATTGGTGGTTTGATAGGTGTTCTGATAGGTTGTGTGATTACAGGGATTATAGGACTTTTTGGTATTATGACTGTTTCTGTATCACTATTTTCAATTATTTTATCTCTAGGGTTTTCAGCACTTGTCGGTGTTGGATTTGGTTACTATCCTGCTTATAAGGCCTCTTTGTTAAATCCAATTGATGCTTTAAGATACGAATAAAGAAAACCTCCCTTATGACATATCATCATAAAAGAGGCAAGATAACTTTGAGCAATCAGAAGAGTTGAGGATTTACATATTTATAATATGATTTTTTTTACTTTAAATCATTGGGCTTTAAGACTATGTTTTATTTTTAAAGTAGTTCTTTTTGTTTATAAATAAAAGGATTTTTTTAATAGGCAATTTTCATGAGTTTCATGTTTTTATAAATACATAAGTAGTGATAGGTAAAGTTTTACATGATTTCAATAGGTAATCCGACTGCATCTCCAATGATGTCAAATACAGTTAAACCAAAAGAGCCTGAAACACAAACAAAGGCTAAAAACCCTGCCGAAACAGGCTATAAAAAAATAACAGGCGGACAAATTAAGGATATTCTTGCAACTCCTCAAGTTGTACGTTCTGACTGCTATCTTGTTTCTACTTTAAAATCTCTTGCCAAATCTCGTATGGGCAAACAAATGCTTAAACAAAGTATCAAAACCTCTCCAGACGGTGATAGTTTTGAGATAACTTTTAACAAATATGATAAAAATAACACATACAGAGTTGAAAAAGACATGAAATATAACGTTGTATGTGGTAGAACAAAATTAAATCCAACTGGTGCAGTAGAAACTGCAACAAATTTTGTTGTGCAAGATAGAAAAGATGCGAAACCAGCTTTGATAAGAATTTTTGGACCTCTATGCTGTGGCGAATCTCCATTAGAGGGTAATCTTGCAAGCAAATATATGGAAGCTTTAACAGGTAGAAAACCTATTTCTTTGGGTGACGATAGTTTAAGACCTCTTTCATCTAAGAAAGAAGAGGCAACAAAATTGCTTGATGATATTGGTTCTCAAACAATGAATCACCATAGCTTTGTAGCTGGGTCAAAATTGATGAACACTAAAGATGGCATTGGTACAATGCATTACTATGTTATTAATAAAGTTGATAAAGATAAAAAAGAAGTTCACCTTGTAAATCCAAGATATGTAGATTTTACAAAAGGAACATCAAAAGAAGATTTTGATAATGATTTAAAAAATGATGGCATGAAAGATTCAAAATATCTTGAAAATCAAAGAAACAAACTTAAAGAAATGCCAAAAGTATATAAATTGAGCTATGACCAATTTATGAACAATTTCCGCTCAATTGTTGGCTATTTTGATGACAAAGTTATGAAAAATAAAAAATAATTGATATTTTTGCTATAATATTTTTACAAGAATATTTGAAAGGTATTTTATATGGCAAAGATTATTTTAACAGGTGATAGACCAACTGGTAAACTTCATGTAGGTCATTATGTAGGTTCTCTTCGTGAACGTGTTGCTCTTCAAAATGAGGGTTCTTACGATAAAATCTTTATTATGATTGCTGATGCACAAGCTTTAACTGATAATGCTGAAAATCCTCAAAAGGTTCGTGATAACATTATCGAGGTTGCTCTTGATTATCTTGCTTGTGGTATAAATCCTGAAAAAACAACTATTCTTATTCAATCAATGATTCCTGAATTGACAGAACTAACTTTCTATTATATGAATTTAGTTACTGTTGCAAGAGCTCAACGTAATCCAACTGTTAAAACAGAAATTAAAATGAGAAATTTTGAAGCAAATATTCCTGTAGGTTTCTTTGTTTATCCAATCAGCCAAGCTGCTGATATAACAGCTTTTAACGCAACACATGTTCCTGCTGGGGAAGACCAAAAACCTATGATTGAACAATGCAGAGAAATTGTTCACAAGTTTAATTCAATTTATGGCGAAACTCTTGTTGAACCAAATATTGTTTTACCTAGAAATACTGCTTGTCTTCGTCTTCCAGGTTTAGACGGCAAAGCTAAAATGAGCAAATCTCTTGGTAATTGTATATATCTTTCTGATGAACCAGAAGATATAAAGAAGAAAATTATGTCAATGTTTACTGATCCAAACCACTTAAGAGTGGAAGATCCAGGTGAAACTGAAAATAATCCAGTATTTATTTATCTTGATGCATTTAGCAGAGATGAACATTTTGCAGAATTTTTACCAGAATATCAAAATCTTGATGAACTTAAAGCTCATTATCAAAGAGGTGGCTTAGGTGATGTTAAGGTTAAAAAATTCTTGAATAACGTTATCCAGTCAGAACTTGAACCTATTAGACTTCGTAGAAAAGAATGGGAAACAAAAACTCCTGAAGTGTACGAAATCTTGAAAAAAGGCACATCTGAAGCACGTGAAGTTGCATCTCAAACACTTGCAAACGTTCGTAGAGCTATGAAAATTAATTATTTTGAGTAAATATTATTTTTTACTTCTTCCAAAAATGCTTTTTGTGCGTTTGTAAATATAGGGTGTCTTTTCCAAACGAGAGCATATTTTATCTGCAATTTAGGTTCAAAAGGAGCAAAACAAATATCCTTGTCGTTTTGTTGAAATAAATTTTTTGTTGTCACAAAATAACCTAATCCGCTATTAACAAAAGAATTAGGGCTACTTTGTACAACATTATAAGAGGCAACAATATTTAAATCCTCTAATTTCATATCTGCCCATTTTGCAATAATTTGTTGTAACCCTATTCTTCGGTGAAGAATAATTGGTAAAGATTTAAAATCTTCTCTTGTTATAAATTCTTTTTGAGCAAACTCACAATTTGATTTCATTATTATTCCCCATTCAGAGTTTTCTGGTAGGGATAAGTAGTCATACTTTGTGGCATCAACTGGTTCTAATAAAATTGCAAAGTCTATATTTCCATGGTCAATTTGTTCGCATATATATTCAGCATCGCCACTATAAAAATTAAATTTAACTCTCTTGTGTTTTTTTCTTAAATTGGATGCAGATTTTAATATAGTAGATGATGGAAATCCCCCAATTGTAATTTCACCCTCAATGTTGTTCAAGTTTGAACCAATTTCTTTTTCTGTTTTTTCTAATAAAGAAATTATTTCCTCGGCTCTTCTACGTAAAATAACTCCCTCTTCTGTTAGTGAAACTTTACGTTTTCCACGAATTAATAATTCCTTGCCCAATTCTTTTTCAAGTTCTTTTAGCTGGATTGAAAGAGAGGGTTGAGAAATATGTAATTTTTCTGATGCTCTTGTAATGTTTTCTTCGTTTGCAACTGCTAAAAAATATTTTAGTAAACGTATTTCCATAATTACTTTTACCTTTGTTATTTATAAAAACTATAATTAAATATAAATTATTTATATTAGATATTATAACAAAAATAATTTATAATAACAAAGAAACAAAAAGGAGTATTTATTATGATAAAAGATTTAAACGATAGACTTAAACTTAATAATAATGTTTTAATTCCGTCGATTGGATTTGGAGTATATAGAGTTAAAGATTTAAAAGAATGTGAAAATTCTGTAGTTGAAGCAATAAAAGCTGGATACAGATTAATTGATACTGCAACCGCTTATCAAAATGAAGAAGCTGTCGGTCGTGCAATTAAATGTTGTGGGGTTCCGAGAGAAGAAATGTTTATTACAACAAAATTATGGATAACTGATTTTGGATATGAAAAAGCAAAAAAAGGTTTTGAAAAATCTCTTAAAAATTTAGGATTAGATTATTTAGATTTATTTGTAATTCACCAACCATATAATGACTATTATGGTGCTTGGAGAGCATTGGAAGAATTATATGAACAAGGTAAAGTTCGAGCAATAGGAATAGATAATTTTACTCAAGAAAGAACAGCTGAATTCTTATTCTTTAATAAAATAAAACCAATGGTTAATTTATTAGAGTGTAATCCTTATTTTCAAAGAGAAGATGAAAAAGAATATTTAGATAGCGAAAATATTTTAATGGAAGCTTGGTCACCGTTATCTGCTGGACAATCTAAACTTTTTGAAAATGAAATCTTGAAAAATATTGCCCAAAATCATAACAAATCAGTTGCTCAAGTTGTCTTACGCTGGTTAATTCAACGAGGAATTGTACCTATTGTAAAATCAACTAATCCACAGCGAATTAAAGAAAATTTGGAAATTTTTGATTTTAATTTAACCGATGAAGAAATGAAAGAAATTTCTAAGTTGGATACTGGACACACTTGCTTTATACCAAGAAATACCGCAAAAAATGTGAAGGAGTTTTTGAATAGAGCAGTTAAATTTGATTTAATATAAAAAGAAGATTTAAAACTATGATTAGCATAAACAAAAGATTAATTCCTTTAGCACTTGGTACATTTGGACTTGGTATGTCAGAATTTGTTATGATGGGAATTTTACCAAACATCGCAAATTCAATGAAAGTTTCGATTCCTATGGCTGGTCATTTTATATCTATTTATGCAATAGGTGTAATTTTTGGTGCAATTTCTATGATATTTTTATCAAAAAATCAACCTCTTAAAAATCTTTTATTAGAATTGATTGGAGTTTACACCATAGGAAATATTTTAACTTCTTTTGCTATAAATTATGAAACAATGAATCTTGCAAGATTTATTGCCGGAATTCCCCACGGCTCATTTTTTGGTATTAGTGTTGTTGCTATAAAACAAATGGCTGAAAAGGGTCATGACGGAAGAGATGTGGCGTTTATGGTTGCTGGCATGACTATTGCAAATTTAATTGGTATACCGCTTGCAACATTTTTGAGTCATTTAACCTCTTGGAGAATAATTTATTTGTTCGTTGGTATTTTAGGTCTAGTGATTTTTATTTCAATAATAAAATGGTTGCCTAAATTTGAACCTATGCCTTATGTTGATTTTAAAAGTCAGTTTAAGTTTTTAAAATCAATAACACCGTGGCTATTATTAATAGCGATAACTATGGGGAATACTTCTTTATTCTGTGAATTAAGTTATATAAATCCTCTTTTAACGCAAGTTTCAGGATTTGCTCCTAAATATATGTCTATCTTAATGTTTGTATCTGGATTAGGAATGTATTTTGGAAATCTTTTTGCAGGAAAATTATCTGATAAATATACACCTGCACATGTTTCAGAATACACTCAACTAACCTCTTTTATCGCTCTTTTATTATTCTTTTTCTTTGCAAAAATAAAAATTATTGCAGTAATATTAGTATTTATTTGTTCCTTCTGTTTATTTGCACTTTCTGCTCCTCAACAAATTCTTATTGTAGAGGTTGCTAAAGGTGGGGAAGTTTTAGGTTCATCACTTGCACCGCTTGCATTTACTTTGGGTAATGCAATTGGGGCAGTAGCTGGTGGATTGCCAATTGAATATGGGTTAGGCTATGAATTTGCTCCTCTTGCTGGTGTTGGATTTGCCTTTGTAGGGTTTATTCTGTTGGAAATGTTTAGAAAACGAATAAATTCATAAATTTTATATTATACTAAACTATAAGGAGAATAACTGTTAAATTTGCATATATTATCATGGGTAAATTTGAACATAATAAAGACAAATCTTCTATTGAAAATAGAGATTTTGCCGAAATGATTGGCGTGTCAAATCTTGCTGATGCTATCGAGGTTGCAAAAGAATTGGTGAAAAATGGTATTGATTGCATAGAGCTTTGCGGGGCTTTTGGTGAAAATGGTGCTAGAAAAATTATCGAGGCAACAAACAATAAAGTCCCTGTGGGTTTTGTAACTCATTTACCAGAACAAGACGAATTATATAAGAGGACTTTTGGATAATTCTACTTTATGAGATTTATAAAAATTTCTAAATTTATTAATTAATTTTGGTTCAAAAGGCTTGTTATTCCCAGAAATATCGTGTGAGTTTTTTGATGGTTTTGTTTGAGAATAAATATCAAGTATATTTATCTCGGCTGGTGCGATAAATCTTCCGTAACCAAGAGTTGCAATACCTCTGCTTACAAATAAATGTTTGTTATTTTCTACAATATACCCATTTCTGTAACGATTTCCATATTTTGATGGAACAATAAATGAACCTATAAATGGCAAAACAATTTCGCCACCATGAGTATGACCACTAAGTGTTAAACTAACTTCTTTTGGTATTTGTGGAAAATAGTCAGGGTTATGTGCTAACACGATTGTTGGAATGTCTTTGTCAATTTCTCCAATAACTTTTACAGGGTCAGAATTTCTGAACCATAAATCCTCAAGCCCAACAAGTCTTAACTTTTTATTATTTACGTTAATAAAATAATCTTCGTCTTTTAAAAGTTTAATATTTGATTGTTTATAAATATCATAAACAATATTTGCCATTTCGTAATCGTGATTACCCATTATCGCAACAACACCATATTTTGATTTTAGATTTTTTAAAGAGTTTGCGACCTCTGTAGTTGAATAATTTTTACTAGAAATTGCTTTTGCATCTAAATCCCCACAAATAACAACTAAATCAGGGTTGTTGTTATTTGAAACTTTGACTATTTCATCAAGTTTTTTCATATCAACAAATCTTGTACCTAAATGAATATCTGAAATAAGCACAATTTTAAAACCATTTAAGTTCTTATTCCAATTAGGCACATCAAGTTGTTTTGGGCTTGATAAAAATATGTTTGGCTCAATAAGTAAAGCGTCTAATAGTATCAACATTATGGCAATAATTAAAATTTTTAAAATGTTTGATGTATTTTTTAAAAACTGTACCATAAAGCCATGGTATCACTTCAAAATATTTTGAACAATGTAGTCAAATGACTAGGTGTTGTTAAAATGACATGTTTATTTATGTCATTACGAGGAGTGAAACGACGAAGCAATCTAAGGGGTAAATATTAAAATTAGATAAGTTTTGCCATACCTTTTGTGTCATTCTGAAGCGTGCTTGGTGAATAGTTAATTTTATCTAATATATTCAGCATCTTACCACCTATGAATGTGTAAATTTTATTTAGGAATGTTTTAACATTGAATTTGTCCATTCTATATTGGTAAGATGCTGTGGAGAAACCAGACATTTTTCACGAAATCATAGATTTCGGAAAAAGCAGTCA
>ERZ808275.120-NODE-120-length-46785-cov-6.801883_pt1 | contig 46785 bp, 67 predicted proteins | sample MGYA00520894_ERZ808275 | MGnify/ENA primary metagenome ERZ808275 (study PRJEB31516, sample SAMN03275598) | gut metagenome | biome: mammalia-associated habitat; material: feces | host: Papio cynocephalus | place: Kenya | collected 2012-08-03 ... | reverse complement strand
AACCAAGCGCGCAAGCGCCTTATAACTATATCATTACTTATTAAATCCTTTAAAAGAGTTATCTTTAATTAGATAACTCTTTTTCTATTATATTTCTGAGTTTTCAAATTCTCAAAAAAATTTGTTATAATATATATATAAGTTAAAGGAAAGAAAAAGAAAGAAAGAGAAGGAATTTATATGATGTTAGGTTTAATATTAGGATTTGCTACCACTGCCGCAATTATATCATTTTCAGCATATCATATTGTAAGATTTATAGGATATAAGCGCGCACAAGAAATTGCGCCAGTAAGGTTGCCGCTCAAGAAAATAAAAGAATTTTACAACTTGGCGCCTGATAAATATAGTGTTGATAGCTGTTACGGTGAGTTAGGAACTTTTGTTTATACACCTAATGATTATGTGCTTTATGAAAAAGAATATATTATGGGTGATAGCTATATAAGCTGGCTAAGAAGTTTAAGATTTATTAGACAGATAAAAAACAACAAAGTTGTTACTAAGAATAATACTCATACCAGAGATTATTTACAGTATGTGTTAAAGGATGCACAGGCTTTACAAGCGGAAGCGCAAAACCAGATGAATTATGTATTGGGCGAAATACAGAAGCCGCCAGTTGATAGTATCACAGCCTATTGCGAAAATAATAAATTAACGTATGATTTTGAAATGGGTATAGACCCTAACACAAGAGAGGAGTAAAATAATGAAACGACTTGAAAAATATTTTAAAATGTCAGAAGATTCAGATACAAATTTTTTTATTAAATGATATTTCTGCACACCTTGGAGTTAGTAAAGATGGTAAGTTTATTTGGTGTCAGGATTTTAGTTCCAAATGTATAAACTGTATTTTTAATTCTGAAGATATGGCTTGTGAAGACGCAGCTTATAACTATTTCGCGGAGGAGGTAGAGGAATGATAGCACCCTCTTATCAGAAAAACTATACAATAGAGAGTGACCCTTTTAATAAAAATGGTAAACAGTATGTAAAAATTAAACATAACAGAACTGGTAATACAAGAGATGCGAGATGGTACACTGAATCAGAGTATGCAAAAGCATATCCAAAGGAGAAATGCGCGTTTACTGTATCTACTGGGAAAGCGCATAAAGTACATGATGTTTTAGGTTTTGGCGGACCGAAAGATACCATTCGTATTTATTGTGGCTCTTGCGCTAAAGATTTGAATTTTGAGCCGCTCAAATCTAGTCGCGCGCGCTTTCATAAACTCTGGGGTTGGTACGTACCCTACAGTGAGGAAGACCCAGTAGAAGGTAAAGGTATTACTTCAATAGATTTACCTTGGAGTTTTATAGGCAATGAAGATGGTACTTTAAAATCTGATAAACATGTTATAGATATGATAGATAGTATGAAGAACGCTGTATTACAGCAGCTTAGATTGGAGCATTTTTAATGTTTGAGATTATATATCCACTGTTTGGCGCACTGGCTGCCGCGATTATTTACTTTGGTTTTACCTATTGTGCAATAGAAAGGAATGAAGAATGGGATTAGTTATTACTTATGCCTTTATAGTTATACTTGGTTTAATGTTGTTAAATCTTTGTCGTATTATTTCTGAGATTGTAGATTTTGGAGAAGAGATAAATGCTAGTGTCTTTATATCTATTATTATGTCTGTGTTTATTATGTTTACTATTTTTAAAATGATAGGCGAGGTGCTTAGTGTTTAGCGCTATTTTTACTTTTCTATTCATATTTTGCGCGTTAGGCTTTTTATTATATCAAATAGTCGCGCAGGAAAATATTTTTAATAAAATTTGTATTTTTTTATTAGAATTAATTTTAATATATATTTTAAGCAGATTTTTAGAGGTAAGTATATTATGAGTTTTATAATTTTTATTAATGCGATTATGATGTTAATTTTGCTGGGTTGCGCGGTCTTTCTAATCCTTTCTTTTGTATATGACATTATTTACTATGACGGTATATTCAAATTAGTTTTTGATTTAGGATTTACCTTTATTTTTGCTCTTTCGGTTTATGCCTTGGGTAAATACACTATTTCTCTATTAGTTTAATTCTAAGTAAATTGAGGTAATATATCATGAATTTAATCGCTTGTATTGTTATGATAGCAGGTGCGTCTTTTGGAGGGAGTGTGTTTATTCTCACTTTTTCTTTTGTGCGAGACATTATTTTTAATAGAATAAAATCAATTATCTTTTTTGAAATTATAGGACTAATAGTTTCAATTATGGGAGTTTATTGTAGTATTAAATATCTAAACTTCTTGTTGTCTTAACTTTTTCAAAAATTTTAAAAAAATTGTTATAATATTTATATGAAATAAAATCAACAACAAAAGGAAGGATTGATTAAAATGATTGATAGTAATACTTTAAAAGAGCAGATTGAACTGGTAGATAAATATATCTCATTCTATGAACAGGATTTTATGGGTGCAGAAAAGTATTTAAAGCGTTACTGGGAAAAATCTGATTATATACATTTACTACTTGGTCCAACCATGTATAAAGAATATCCTAATTTTGTAATTAATGCAAACGCGGCAAGTATTGATTATAATATGACTCAGCTTTTAGATAATAATAAATTTGTATCTGACTATTGCGCAGCAGTACACAATTATACTGCAACGGCAGATTTGGATGCAGAAACCGAAAAGCAGATTGAATGTTTACTTTTAGATTTTATAGAGGTGGATAGTTTAATTGCTAATACCTCTAAAGCAAAAGATGATATATGTATTAATGGTATAGATATTCAGATAAAAGAAGGAATGAAAATAATGCGCGCGCTGCGTAAAGTATCCGAAGCCTTAGGTCTCGATATGGAAGAGTTTGAATCGTTTAGGCGCGAGCACGCTAAAGTTCTCTCTACCAAGACTTTGCGCGGAACTTTATGTTTAAGTGCATTGCCCATGGATTATTTAACCTTATCTGATAATAATTCTAACTGGATTTCTTGTTACAGTTGGCGCAAGAATGGGTTATATCACGCCTCTACTCTTGCATATATTAGCGCACCTAATACTATAGTGGCTTATTTAAAAGATGAAAAGAAGAATTATGATTGGGATGGTGAAGGAGACTGGAACTCTAAGATGTGGCGCCAGCTCATTTATATAGACCCAGATTTTATTATACCTGGACGCGCATATCCATATGATAGTGAACAGCTTACAGAAAAAGTGGTTACTTGCTTAAATGAATTATTAAATAATAATAATATAAATGTACCTTATACAAAAATAGAAACTGATATTATAGAAAGCACTGCTGATCGTTCTGTCACAAAAGTAACAAATGAATGTCCTGTATCTTTAATTATATCTAATAGTAATGGATATAATGATTTTTATGGGAAATTAATCTATTGGATTAATGCACAGCAGCAATATAGTAGATACGAAAATATTATATTTGACGGTATAGTTCATTGCTTAAAATGCGGGGACGTGATTAATCCCGGAGAAGTAGGTAAGAATGTAGATGGTGTAACCCTAAGAGTTTGTACCAAGTGTCGCGCGCCTAAATTATGTCCTTATTGTGGTGGTGTTATAAATCCATCAGAATTTACAATAGCCGATGAAGAAGGTCAGGAATATCACGTAGATTGCTGGCAGGAAAAAGAAGTTGCTGAAGGGTGGTTAGAAGATGGCGACGAATAAAAAAGTTACTTTTTGCATTAATTTGCCCAAGAAAAAGAAAGATAGGAAAAATTTAGATTCTTATTTAGTAAGAGAAATTATTGTGCCGTGGCGCAGTCGCCGCAAATTACCTGACTTTATGGCAGAGTATCCTAAGATTAGGTTTACGCTCGATTGTCCACAGAATCCGCTTAATGAAAATGATAGAAATTTGCTTGCGGATTTTGCTGAAACAGTACCTTTGCGCTTTGATACTCCTCAGAAAGCAGAAGTTTTTTTTAAGAACAATAGGAAAGTTACTAACAAATTTTATTGCGCGGCGCCAGCTATGAGCACCAATGATATAGAGCGATATATCTCAATGGGTGTTCTTTCGGTCTGGATAGCAGGACCGCTCCTTTTATCACATGATATTTTACTTGCTTTTGCAAATAAAGTTGAGCTTAGATGCTCACCAATTTTAAGCGCAGAAAATAGGCTGGAATCTTGCTTTATTAGACCAGAAGATATCGACTTATATGAGGATGTTTTCAAGTCAATTGATTTCTCGCACGTGAATGATTCAACCATAGAAAAAACGCTCACAAAAATCTATTTTAATGGAGAGTGGTTTTTTGACCTTGAGATGCTCGGACCTCGGATGCCGCACGCGAATAATTGTTTGATATATAATGAGTTTGGGCGCAGGCGCATGAATTGTAAGTTAGAATGTATTACTAAGAACAAAGTTTGCAATTTCTGTTCTTCTGTTGCGTCTATTGCAGAAAAAATGAAAGATATTTTGGAGGATAAGGATGTATAAATCTCCTATGAACTATTTAGGAAACAAATATAAATTATTAGAACAGATTCTACCTTTGTTTCCTAAGAATATAGATACCTTTGTAGATTTATTTGCTGGAGGCTTAGATGTATCTTTAAATACAATAGCAAAGAATTATATAATAAATGATAGTTGTATGCCAATAATAGATTTTTATAAAAGGGTTCAAAGTCTTACTGGCGTAGAATTAAATACTATTATCAAATATTTCGTTGATAAATATAATTTATCTAAAGAGAATGAAACTGGATACAAAGCATTACGAGAGATTTATAATAAAACTAAAGAACCATTATTATTATATGTATTGATATGCTATAGTTTTAATAATCATATTAGATTTAATAATAGCGGCGAATTTAATATGCCCTTTGGTCGTAACAGAAGTTCTTATAATCCTCGCTTGCAAGAACGGATAAAAACTTTTCCAGAGCGCATTAAGGAATATGAATTTTATAATAAAGATTTTGAAGAAATAGAAATTCCAGATAATTCCTTTGTCTATTGCGATCCACCATATCTTATTACTCTCGCGACTTATAACGAACGATCACAATGGACTCAAGATGATGATAATAGACTCTTTAAATTATTAGATAAATTAAATAAGCGAGATATTAAGTGGGCTTTATCTAATGTCATTGAAGCAAAAGGCAAAACCAACGAGGAACTCGCGCGCTGGAGTAGTAAATATAGTATAATTGATTTAAGTGCTAATTATAATAATTGTAACTATCAGCGCAAAACAAACAATACTCCAACGAGAGAAGTATTAATTACAAATTATAATAATTAAAAACAGTAAAAAATTTGTTATAATATATTTATAAGTTGAGATTGCAAAAGCAATCTGTTATAGAAAGGAACTGATAATATGAAATTTTCAACAGCTATTGAATTTATGAAGAATGGTTATTTTGTTGCGGATGAAGGTATGAGAAAGATGGACGCAGCTATAGGGTTCGTTGAAGTACCTGGTATAGATGATTCTGTTCTGGTTATAAGAGACGTTTCTGGTATGGAAACTTTTGCATTAGATTCCTCAATTATTTTTGGTAATAAGGAATGGTATGTTGCAATAGAAGATGAATTTGAAAGTACCTATAATTATTATGTAATGGATGATTCTTCACGTGCAATAAACTTCGATATGTTTGACGAAGCTTTAGGAAGAGAAGCATGTGATTGTGGAGGCAAATGTAATTGTACTACTTCTGAAAAAAAGAAGGAAGATGAAGGAAATACTAAAGAAAAATTACTTGAACTTCAGAAGAATTTTCTTTTAAAAACAACACAGCTTGTTTATGAATCTGATTTAACAAAAAAAATGGAGTTATATAATGAGCTTGCAGATATTGCAACAGAGATTCAGGAACTTGAAAAGGAGGTGCGCTAATGGCAAAAGGTGGAACATCTAAGGATAAGATTCTTGATGCGCTTAAGACTGCTCTCCCCGAGCACTGGGTCGGTATGGATGATAAGAAGCGCGCGGTATTTGAGTTCGTAGAAGATGGCGAGGTACTGCAAATTGCTTTGCAGATGACTTGTCCAAAGACCTTAATTCCTCGTCAGGGTACTCCAACACCTACTATTACGACTCCTTCATCTGATGCTGGCGCGTTTGTTACAGCGGAAGCCGCGGCTAAAGAAAAAGAAAAACTTGAAATTTCAGATGAAGAAAGAAAGAATGTTGATACATTACTTTCAAATCTTGGTATAGATTTAAGTAAGTTTTAAAATAAAATATCTCTTCAAAGCAGACTGATTAAAGTCTGCTTTCTTTTTTGCTATTGCGCGCTCTGACTTTCAAATTCTCAAAAAATTTGTTATAATAATTATAGAAAGTTGAGGGAAATAATATGAAAGAATTATTAATGAATTTATTTGGAGAAAATTGCTGCGCGCAGTATTGCTTATCACTTGGCTCTTGTGCTTGTGATGTTTGTAGATATGGTTTAGAAAGTGAATTTAAGTAGAGGGAGAAATTATGCAAAAGGTAATTGAAACAGTAATCATTAATATTATGCAGGCGCGCGAGGCTGGTTTAGAGAAGTGGGAAGTAGACCTTACGAAGATTAAGCCAGATATAACTTCCGACGAGATTAGACATTTGTTCCGCACCCTTAGAGAATATGATTATAAAGTTGAAAGAATAAAGAATGTATTGAGGGCAAGATTTTAATGACTGGAAAAGAAATAATTGAAAAATATGAAACTACAAATAAATTTACCTCTTCTGAAATCCAGAATATTCTTTGGGGAAAAGAAGAAGATGTCTATATTGTTGCAGATGAAATTTTAGATGAAGAACGTTGGTTAAACATTAAACGAACTGTCATAAAAATAGAAAATCGTTATTTTGCTATTTATTGGTATGAAGGTAAAACTGAAATGCAGGAATCAGAATATACCATACAAGAAATAGAAGAAATATTTTTAAAGAAGGTTATTGTAGAAGATTATTTTACAAAAGCCGATATAGAAAGTGGGCAGCATGAGTTTATTTAAAAGAAAAACAACAAAATCAATTTATGATACTGCGGTCAGCGACTTTAGGCGCGCAGTAGTTGAGCGCAAGTTAGCTGAGCAGAGATTTCATTATGCTGATGAAGAATTTATTGATTGTGCGATTATGGAGCTAGATATCGCAGAACGCGCAGTGTCGCTGGCGCATAAAAAGGCTGAATTATCAATGGGTTACTAATTTACTTCCTATTGCAAAAACTTTAAAAATTTTGATATAATATATTTGTAAGGTTGAGATATGACTTTACCGGTGGTTTTGAGAGAAACCTGTGAATACCGTCAATCAAAATTCTCTTATTTGAAAAATAATAAAAAATTTGTTATAATAAATATGTAATAAAAAGCATAAAGAGTTCCTTTGTTAATAATTTGGGTTTATTTACTCTTCGCTTTTTATAAATATAATGTTTTGCATAAAAAGTTCCTTTTGATATTAGGATGAAAATTTACTTTTCGCAAAACCAAAATTTAAAGCAAAGGCGCTTCCTTTTTACAAGACTAAAAACCTTATATTTGTTAGTGCCCGCTTTAACTTTGCAAACAAGGTTGATACGGCTAAGATGTAAAAGTGTTAAATGATTGTTGTGATAATAACCATAATTAACCCTTAGCCGCTTATCATGCAAAATCCTTTTATATAGATAAACATTTTTAAATTACCTTCCTTTCAAAACGCGGGCTTACAAAAGTCCGCAAAGGGTTGAGAAATCTGAAACCTGCACGTGGTTCAACCTGCACATTCATTTGAATGACTAATATCAGAAAATGCCGACATAGTTCAATAGGTAAAACAAAGCTATGGTAAAGCTTAGTTATGAGTTCGATTCTCATTGTTGGCTCCAATAAAACGAATGTATCATAATCTACCTCCTTACATTATGATAGTTAAAAAGGCGGAAGATTGCAGCTTCCGCTCATGAGAGATAAAAAGTCTTCTAATACCTCCTCGTGGTATCTCTCGGATACTGATTTATACACATTCAACTAACGATATGTTGTCGTCATGAGTAATTGCACCCGCGGAAGTCGGTTACTCTGGGCGTCTCTTCCGTGGGGTCTAAAGTATAAATTTGCTAAATTAGAAGTAGTCATTTTCTAACGGGTTTTCCGCTTGAGGAAGAAAATCCTTATAGTACGCGTGCCAGTTATCCTTAATCTGCTCTGACGGAGGAAAAAGGAAATGTATGGGCTTGTAACTCAGTTGGGAGAGTGCTACCCTTGCAAGGTAGAGGTCGAGAGTTCGAATCTCTCCAGGTCCACCATTATGTGCCCGTAGCTTAGAGGTAAAGCATTCGACTTTTAATCGAAGTACCGTGGGTCCGATTCCCACCGGGCGCACCATATGAAAAGGAATGATTAAATATGATAACCAATTATGACGCAAAGTATAGTGCAATAACAATCGCAAAATATATACTTAGAAAGTGTACATTACAGAACAAACCATTAACAAATATAAAGTTGCAGAAAATGCTTTTTATGATTCAAAAAGAGTATTTAAAATACTGTAATTTATGCTTCTATGAAAATATAGAAGCTTGGAAATTTGGTCCTTGTGTACCTAAGGTTTATTATCGTTATTGCGGCTGCGGCGCAATGCCTATAAGACTTGAAAGAGATAACTGTGCGGATTTATTAATTAGTTTAGAAGATAGATTAGTTATTTCCTCTATTGTTGATAAATACATTAATAAAGATAATTTAAGTTGGAGATTTCCTTTAATGGAAAAATTATGTGAGGAAAATCCACAAACAATAGTTTATTTTGAAGATATATTAAAGGAGAAAGATTATGACAAGAGAGCAGAAGAAAAGTATGATAAACGCGCGACTTGCAAAAATTAATGCGAGAGAAGTTAATATGAAATCTCCAGGTGTAAAGAGAAAGTTAGAGAGGAAACTTAGAAACGCTTAAGTTTCCATTTGAAATATATGTTCTTTTTTATTCATTTTATTTTGTCCCCTTTCTGAACGGTCTAGCGGGCTGACCTTAGAGCCCGCTTCTAATATTGGGGTATCGCCAAGTGGTAAGGCAATGGAATTTGACTCCATGACCGTAGGTTCGAGTCCTACTACCCCAGCCAATTAAATCTTATATCTAGACCAAGGAGAATATAATGTATATTTGCCCAATATGTAAATGTGAATTTGAAGATGAAAAAGAAAGTAGAATGTCAAGACACTTTTTAAAGTGTTGGAAAGAAAATAATCCAAATCATAAATCAAATACAATAGAACCAAGTGAAACAATAGAAATAAGAAAAGTAAATAATGATATAATGAATTTCTTCAAAGATTTACAGGAGGGCGCTTATGCAAGAGGCTAAGATAAAGACACACCTTATAACTACAGATGTTCATTCAGAATTTCATATAGACTGGTGCGGCAAGGTCGCTGAAGCCAATCCATTCTTTAATAAAGATGGCTTACCAGTTTTTATTATTATTAGTTCTGCTGGGCGCATGGAAATACCTACAGTTGATATGAAATATCTTGAAAAATGCGCGAAGCGGTTTACGTACCCGAGAGGTAGGGGTGCGGTCAGTACAGACGAATCTAAGATATATATTAAAGAAAAAGATAATGGAAAGAAACTGTTAGGTATCGTTACTCATAATCGAGTAAAGACGTTTGCTCCAATGTATGATAAAATGGGATATAGATAAGGAAAGGTACTCAAGTAGGTTGAAGAGGACGCTCTGCTAAAGCGTTAGGTCGATATTCTCGACGCGCGAGTTCAAAGCTCGCCCTTTCCGCCAATCAAACACATCTTTTTAAAATTTTCATGTTTTCCTCTCTATAGAGAAGCTTTTATAGCTTCTCTATTTTAATGCGCGGAATTAGGTGTAGGATCTTTGAGCAAATCCTTCGCGCGGCACATGAACACCTAAACCGACATTCTGAAACGAAAACTGGCTCAGCAAATTTTTCTGGTCATTTTACTGCAAAGCGCGCGACACATTTTTTATATACAATAGGAAATAAAATAAAGGAGGATAAAATGGCTTTTACAGTAAATGGTATTCAAGTTGCCGGTAGTGGTAAGTCTGCTTATCTTTATGCTCTTGCAGGTGGTTACACTGGTACAGAAGAAGATTTTAATACTGCTTTAGGAAATATAAATAATATTATTAATAGTGGCGTAACTGAGGAATATGTAAATAATGCTATTTCTACAGCGACAAATTCAACTAAGCAGTATGTGGATTCTGCAATAAATACTGCGATTGGTATGGCTATTATATCAAGTTATTAAGGAGTTATAGATAAAATGAAAACAGTTACATTAAATAATATAATGGCGACAGAAGGGAGAGGTTATTTTGCAGCCATTTTAGGTAATTGTACTTGGCAAAGTTCTAGTACTGTTCCAGGAGATGGTTCAACTCAAAGCGCCCGAGTAATTCCTTCTGCTTCAGGAGAGGTTACTTTAACTTCTGCTAAACACAATTTAATTGCTTCACATAAATATTATGTAACATTTAAAATTAAATTTGAATCAGACGTGTCTGGAACTGTAGATTGGTACTGGCCTATAGCAGAGCCGCCTGCAATCAATAAGATGCCTGTTAGCGGAACTACTTGGACTAGATATTCTGCAATTTTTGATAGAACACAATTTACAGATGGAAGCTATCAATGTAGATTTGATTATAATAATGAAAGTACAAACGTTGCTTTTCGCTTTACCTCTTGCATGTTATTTGATTTAACAGAAGCTTTTGGAAAAGGTAAAGAACCAAGTAAAGAATGGATGGATGCTCATATTACTTCTTTTGCCGAAACCCAAACTGTTCATTATTATGAAACTTTAAAAGAATTATTTAGTAATATTGCAAATGCTATTCGTAGTAAAACTAAAAAAACAGATAAAATTTTTGCATGTGATTTTCCAGACAACATTAATGCTATTGAAACCGAAGCAACTTTTAATTTTGATGGTACTGCTACTGCCGCAGATATCTTAGAAGGTAAAACTGCTTATACTAATGGTCCAGAGAAAGTAACTGGAACTGCGCAAACATTAAAGGGATATATTGAGGATAATGATAATAATAATGCAACAATTTCTTTAGACCCGACAAAATCTTATATAATAGTTATTGGAAGTTTATGGGCGGCTTCTGAACCCGGCTTAAGAATTTTATGGTTAAAACCTTTTGCCGCACAAACAACACACAGTCCAACTGTTTTAATTGATAATTTAACCTCAAAAATTACTTATGAATATGACTCTACAGCAGGAAAAACTTTAAAATCTACGGGAGACGATTCTTATTATTATGTCTTTCCTTTTGTTGAATCAACAACAGATTAATTTTTGGGCATTCTTCTATAAGCCGCTGAAATTATTTTTTATATACAATAGGAAATAATAAACAACATAAGCAAGGAGTTATACAATGGCTTCATCAATTTCTTATCAAAATGGTCATCCAGTGTATGGTTTAAAACATTACACTTGTGATACTCTTGAAGATTTGAACGCGCTCCCAGTAAAAATTCAACCGGGTAGCACAGCTTATTGTATCGCTAATTCTACCGAATATATCTTAGGACATGATGCGCAGTGGCATGTAAAAAATGCGAGTGCAGGTGGAGGATCTGATACTCCAGGTTCTATCGCCACAATCAAAGCCGGCGGTGTTTATGATCCGACTAAGGCATATGAGGCAATGACTACTGTTAGTTTTAATGGTAATGTTTATATCACTTTAAAGGATACGCCAGCAGGAACACCAGTTACAGATGAAAATTATTATAAGATTTTCCTTGAAGGTATTCCAGATGGTTCTGATAAAACATTTATTTACGCTCAAGCGGAAGCCGCAGATGTTTGGACTATCAAACATGATATGAAGAAATATCCTTCTGTTACTATCATAGGTGATTTTGATAATGGGCGCGAGAGTGTTTTAGGTGATATAGAATATGTAAACGATAATACTTTAACAATTCATTTTGATGAACCTGTTAAAGGAACTGCTTATTTAAACTAAGGAGTGAATTAATTTGAGATTAAATGCAAGAATTAATGATAATACTGATTTAGTTAATAAGCAATTCGTTGATGCGCTTTTAGCTAAATTAGATGATACAACAATAGCAGATTTAAAAAAAGCAATAGATAGCTTAGAAGAAACGCGCCAGTGGGGCAGTTTTGGCAATACATATACCGCGAATTCAGTTGACGACATTTCTTCTATTCTGTCAGAAGCCACTTTTGCAGAAGATCCTGTAGAAATAACTTGTAATTGTAATGTTTCACGACCTCTTGCGGTTGCAGCAAGCGCTAAGTTTGCTGGTAGCGCCGCGGGCGTAAAACAAAATTTCAAGCAGGAGGTGAAGTAAGTGGCAACAAAAATCACCAAACCAATTACTATTAATGGAGAAGGTAAAACAGTAATTTTCGATGGCTTTGATTTTACTAAAGAAGGGTATATAAGAGTTATAAATGCTGAAGAATTAGTGATAACTAACTGTAGAATTTATAATCTTTCTAACGACCCAGACTCAACTACTTCTAGGGGTTATTGGTTAAAAACTTTAGGAGACAAAGAAACAAAGATTTCTGTTACCTATTGTTTCTTTGGTACGAACAATAATACAGTTTATAATATGCTTGAATTAAATACTAAACTGAAAAATGGTTCGTCATTCTCTAATAACTATTTTGTTGAAGATAGTTGCACTCACAACCATATTAATTTATATGGTGCAGCAGAAGGTGCGACTATTGACATAAATAATAATGTTTTTGAACTTACTGGTGGAGTGCGCATTGGTATTAAACAAGAACCTGTTTGCACAATAAACGTAAAGGGTAATACTGTTCTCAAAACTACAGATGATGAATGGGCGGGATTAATTTGTATACAACCGTATGGAAGACAAACAACAAGTTTTGCGAATATGACAGTAAATATCAATAATTTAACAATTCCAAGTGAACAAGTAGCTTATTACTACGTGGGTTCTAATGATACACCTCTTGTAACTGTAGAATCGAGAGGTAAAGTTTATATTGATGGTGTACTTACACAACTTCCATATTTGGAAGGTTAGTTCTTTATTTTTGAAAGGTAGGAAAATACATACATGGCATATGATGTAAAATTTTTACGTGGTACTTCAACAGCTTTTAAGGCTATAGCAGCTCCTGATAATAAGACTTTCTATTATCTTACAGATACTGATGAACTTTACTTAGGTAAACAGCTTCTTTCTAACCACCCAGAAGTAGAAACTCTTAAAAAGGCGCTTGACACTTATAAGACTAATAATGATACAAGAGTAAAGACTGTTGAAGATAATATCGGTACTATAGGTGATTTTGCTGAGGTAGGCGCAACTGTTTCTGCGGCTATTGTAAAGTTAGCAAATGACATTAAAAACGCTCAGAGCGCTGGCGCAGTAACAGTTTCAACAGAAACAACTACAGAAGGAATGTCTAAGTCTTATACATTCTCTCAGAATGGTAAGCAAATTACAGTTATTGATATTCCAAAGGATATGGTAGTATCTAGTGGTGAAGTTGTTAAGAACCCAGAAGGACAGGAGCCAGGCACTTACATTTGCTTAACTCTTGCAAACGCTACAAAGGATAAGATTTATATTAATGTAGCTGGTCTGGTTGATATTTATACTGCCGCTGAAGGTGCTACAGAAGTTCAGCTTGCATTTGGTGGCGCCAATGGTCATGAAGTTTCTGCAACTTTAGTAGACGGCGGCGTTTCAACAGATAAGATTGCTGATGCAGCAGTTACTACTGGTAAGATTGCTGATAAGAATGTAACTAAGGCTAAGCTTGAACAGGCTGTACAGGATTCACTTGGTAAAGCTGACTCAGCAGTTCAGACTGTTACAGAAGGTACTGCTAATGGTGAAATCCTTGTAGATGGTGAGGCCGTAAAGATTCATGGTCTTGGTACTGCTGCTTATCAGAATTCAGATGCATTTGACGCTAAGGATGCAGCAGCAAACGTTAAGACTGAATTACTCGGTGACGAAACTACTCCGGGCGCTGAAACTATCCGTGGCGTAAAGAAAGCAGTTGAAAAGGAAGCTTCCGATAGAGCAGCTGCTGTTACAGCATTAGAAGAAAAGGTTGATGGCGCTCTCGGCGATGGCGGTAACGTAGCAACTCAGATTGCTAATGCTATCGGTAAGCTCGACGCTGAAAAGACTGCTGCTACTGGCAAGGCTATTAATAAGATAACTCAGGTTGACGGTGTAATCACAGAAATCGGAGAACTCGACGTTGCAAATCTTATTGCAACAGCTAAGAGTGAAGCAGTAGAAGCCGCAGCAACTGACGCAACTACTAAGGCTAATCAGGCTCTGGCAGATGCAAAAGCATATACTGACACAGTGGTGACTTGGGGCACGTTTTAAATTAATAAATAGTATGTATTAAAGGGCGCATTTGCGCCCTTTCTTTTTAAGAATTATCGCTCTTGAATTAAAATTAGCCGGTAATGATAATTCAATTATAGAACAGGATACAATTATAAAAAACGTTTTTTATGCTTATATTCAACCTTTGTAAAAAGGAGTTTATAAAATGGCAAAAGTAAAAGTAAAATTTAAAAAAGGTAAAGAAGCCAATCTGCCAACTGCGAAAGATGAAGGTTCTATTTATTTTACTACAGATACTGGGAAAATCTTTATGGATGTAAGTTCATCAGAAAGAAAACAATTGTATGATGGCACATTAACAAAACCCGTTGCAGATGAGGCTTATCAACCAAAAGGGGGTTATTGTAGAAATTGGACAGTGGCTTTATCTTCTGGCTCTTCAGGCTCTAAGGTAATTACAGTAACTGGCGCGCAGTTTGCACAGCCACCATTAATTGCAAAAGCAAGTGGTTCTGATGAAGATTATGCGAAAATTACAGCAGTAAGTGCGACCACTAATACACTTACATTTACACTGTCTGCTGCAACAAGCGCAGCGCTTACTTTAATGGTTATTGAAACATTCTAATAATAAGGCTACTGAAAAGTAGCCTTTATTTTTGTATAAAGGAGATGATTATTTGGCTTATATAAGTTATGATAATATTACAACGAATCTTGCAGAAATAACAGTAACTGGATTACAAGTTGTTAATTATAAAAGAATATTTTACTTTTATCTTGACGAGGAATATAAAGGTTCTCGAAGCTTAGCCGCAAAATCAGAAAATGATGTTTATTTTACTTTTAGGAATCTTTCTGCTGGCACATATTATGATATAAAGGTAAGTGTTTTTAAAGTTGTAAGTGGTCAAGATGATGAATGGCTGACTAATATAGAAGATTCTTTTCAAACAGAGGAAATTCCAGTGCTACGTTGGACTTGGAATGATTGTCAAACAATAGAAGGAGATACTGGAGAAGCGACGGATGCAGAAACTATAGGTGCATATTCTGCTATTACCAATGGAAAACCAACAATAAATTTTTCTTATAAAGTCTGGAATGATTTATGTGCAAAGACTAAAGAAGTTAGAGCGGCTTATGGCGCTTCTGGATGGAAAACCTATGAACAAGGATATAGCTTTCCAAGTTATTCTGATATTTTAATGTCAAGAAGTGATAAGATTTTAACAGCAGAACGATTTAATGGTTTAAGAGTTAATATAGGCTCAATGACTGTATTAGCTGGAATCCCTTTCCCTGTTAATACAGGAGATATAGTTAAAGGGCGTTATTTTACAATTTTAACAGAAGGAATAAATGATGTTATTAGTGAACTATAATATTATTTTATAAAGATAATCTTTAGTAAATTTGGAAATAATAAAAATTATGCTATAATATATTAAAAGAAAGAAAGTTAAAAAAGAAAAAGAACTTAGATATTAATATATATAAAAATAAAGTAAAGATATTAATATAAAAATTTTAAAAAATTTGCTATAATAATTATAGAAAATAAGAAAGGAAATAAAAAGAATGAAAAACATTTATAGAGTAGAAACAAAAAATTATGAAGAAAATAATATTGATTATGGTTTTATTATAGCAGATAACTATAAAGATGCAATGGAACAGGCTATGGAATATTATGGTGAAAATGAAACAGAATTTATTACATTAAAATATATTACTGATAACGCCATAGTTTCGGTAGACAATAAAGATGTTGCAGACTTAATAGAAGAGGGGATGAATTATTAATGGCAAAGGATAAGTTAATACCTTGTATTTATTATGAGAGTCGCGGGAATTGCTTGAAGGATAGGGAAGCAGAGATGACGGGATATTGTCAGCACTGCAATCTCTATAAACCGCGCGCAAGAGTAAAGGTGTTGAATGAAAAGAAAGAAAAAATTAGAAAAATAAGAGAAAGAGAAGTATATTAAAATGATTGAAATAACTTATGGAACTTATTTATTTGATAATGTACCTTGGGAGCACATAGATTTTGCAGAGACCCAAGAAGAAGCTATAAAGAAGATAAATGATTATATCGTTTCTAATAATTTATATTCTGCCCCATATAGAAGAATGTGGGAGCAACATGACGGCGCTTTTCTAATAGATTTTGGCTCACATTTAAAATTTTTTAAGTTAGAGGAGAAGTAAATGACAATGGTAAAGCTAATATGGATAATAATTGGTTTAATATGGGGATTCCTCGGTGTGACAGACGTAATATCTGATAAAGAAATTCCTATACATAGAACTGTTATAGCAGAATTTTTAACTGCTCTTTTCGCTTTTTACTTAGCTTTTGTAGATTAGGAGAATAAATATGGGTCTTGATAATGGTATTGTTATAAGGAATAAAGATGGTACAGAAGAAGAAGCCGAAATTTGCTACTGGCGCAAATGTTGGAATATAAGAAATGAAATTTTTGACATTATAGAACAAAAGTCCGAAACTTATGAATATCTTCTTTCTCTTGATAATGTAGTAAATATATACTATAAACTAAAAGCTCTTAATAAAAAGAATTGGACTGAAAATGGAGATAGTATTTGGACTTGGGAAGAAATCAGAAAAGGTCTTAAAAGAGACATCAAAGAAATTGGTAAATTAATTAAAAGAATGAAAAAAGAACCAGATTTAACGGTTGTTTTTTATGATAGTTATTAGGGAGATAAGAATTGAAAACATACAAATATGCAAGCAATACAGATGTAAGCGTAGTAGAATTTGAAAAAAATGAATTATCTAAAATCCATTTTGCTTTATGTCAGCAGCCGCGCGAGACTTTAAGTGCTTTTTACAAGAGACAGACAATAAAACCAGAAGTTATATGTAATGGCGGTTTGTTTAATATGGCAGATGGCGTTACTATGTTTGAATATAGAACAGATGATAAAGCAATTTCTACAACTGTAAAATATAAAGTTGGCATGGGTATTAATCGTGCAACAGGTGAATTAGAATATGGCAATATTGATGAGGGTAAGTTTGTTGATTTTATTAGTGGTTATCCTCCGCTTGTGTGTAATAGCGAACGAGTTCTAACTGACATTGCCAAAGAACTCGATTACAAGGCGCGCAGGACCGCGCTTGGTTATAATTCTGATAAAATTTTTCTTGTAGCGGTTGAAGGCAGAGGTTTAACTTTTACTGGTCTAACTAATGTTATGCTTGGTTTAAAATGTACACATGCAATAAACTTAGATGGCGGCGGCAGTACAAAAATTTTAGTTAAGGGTGAGTCTCTGACCTCAGAGAATTACAATCGCGCGGTTGATAATGTAATTTGCTTTTATAGAAAGACAACTATTAGTCCTATGGAAGAACCAGTTAAAAAAGTTCTATATACTGTACAGGTGGGCGCGTTTAAGTCTCAGACTAATTGTCTTGCTCTTGTGGATAGAATAAAAAGACTTAATGATACTATTGGCGCGGGTTATAAGAATGCTTATTGTAAGCTTATAGATGGATTTTATAAGTGTCAGGTTGGCGCCTTCAGTAAAAAAGCAAATGCGCAGAAGGTTGTGGACGATTTAAAGACCAAAGGTTATAACGGTTTTATAACTGAAAAATAGTTAAAACCACTAATTTAGTATTAGTGTTAAACATAAATTTCTTTAAAATGGCTTGTTTTTACAAGCCATTTTTTTCACTTTTCAAATTTTCAAAAAAATTTGTTATAATAATTATAGAAGTTAAGGAAAGAAAAAGAAAGGAAAATAAAATGGAAAGAAAAACAATAATAGATAAAATGAAAAGCATGGTTGAGACAACAAATGTGGAAGCAAATAGAGAAGTTTTTGGTTATTTCCTTTATGGAAGTCAGAATTACGGTCTTGCAGATGAAAATTCTGATATAGATATGTATTGTATAACTGTACCTTCTTATGAGGAAGTATTATTTGGTTATAATAAAAATGCTACATTTAAAATAAATCAGAACGATGATAAAAATAAAATAACTACAAAAAATATAGTAGATTTCTTTAAAGAATTAATGAAAGGTAATTTCTCAACCATAGAATTATTATTTACACCATATGTAATAATAAATGAAAAATATGCAGAAGAATGGGAAGAACTAAGAAATATGAGATTTTCTTTCTTACAGGGAAATCCAAAGAACACTATGAATTCTATCTTAGGAACTGCAAAATCTTATTTAAATATTGCAAAAGAGAAAGAAAAAAGGTATGAACTTAATGGTAAAGCTTTAGCAAATTATTTAAGAACCATGGATTCTGCGGATAAATATTATAATAAAAACTATACTAATTTTTATGAACTATCTGCTGCGCGCAGCACAGTTTTAACAAGTATAAAAAATAGTTCTGAGGTTTTTGAAGTAGATTCGCGCGATATACAGTATAATTTTTATGAGCAGAGAACTACTGCGACTTCTATGCAGATATATGAAAAAAACAAAAAGGCTGTTGTAAATTTATTTAAAACGATACTTACAAAAGGCGATGAAAAGGAGTCGTATTAATGAAATATTTTTTAGATTTTGAAGGAACACAGTTTAGTCATAGAATTATATCCATTGGCGCGACTTGCGAAAATGGTCATTCATTCTATTCTCTTGTAAAACCAGAAAGTAAATATAAAATTAGTGATATGATTACAGAACTCACTGGAATCACTACCGAAGACATAGATAATGCTAAGGGCGCGATTGAAGCATTTAATGAATTTTATAACTGGGTGCTTGTGCAAGAAGAAGAAGCAAAAGAAAATGAAGCAAATTGGAATCCTGAGTGGTTTGTTTGGGGTTCAGAAGATATTAATTTTGTCAAAGGTACATTTAAAGATTGCGCCAGCGACCCTTGCGCGCGACTAATTTTGGGTGATATAGCTGGTGGATTAATAGATTATGGAACAAAGTTTTGCCAGCGTTTTAATATTAAACAGCGTGGATTATTAAAGGTTGCGCAGGCATTTGACCATACAAAAGAACAGACACATAATGCTCTAAGTGATGCTATGCTTTTACAGTTTGTTCACTCTTGCGAAGAAAAATATACAAAAGCAGAAATAAAAAAGATGGTAGCGCGCCTGACCGAGGTTGAAGAGAAGAAACCTACTCCTAAGTGGACTAAATCTGACCTGCCGCCTGGAACCATTGTCACGATTTCAAATAATAAAAAGGTCACGCATTCTTTTGAAACAGCAAATGAAGCAGCAAAATGGCTTATATCTGAGAAGAAAATTAAAGACAAAACAGAAGAAGAATTAGCAGAAAAAATATTAAATGCCGCAAAGAAAAGAAACAATTATTATATACCTTGGAGAATGATAGGAGAGTGATATAATGTCTAATTATGCTTATATAACAACCTTAAAAAATCTTAGAAAGCATCCAAATGCAGATAGATTATTACTCGGAGAATGTTTTGGTAATACTGTTTGTGTTGATATTGAAAGGGCAGAAGATGAAATAGGTATTTACATCTCAGAAGGCGCGCAGCTTTCTGAGGAATTTTGTGAAGAAAATAATCTTTGCAGAAAGAAGGACGCTGATGGTAATAATATCGGAGGCTATTTAGACCCTAATAAAAGAAATGTAAAAACAATATCATTGAGAGGCGAAAAATCAGATGGTTTATTTTTACCAATAATATCTGTTTTCTATACAGGTGTAGATTTAAATAAAATGAATATTGGAGATTGTGTAGATACTTTAAATGGTCATGTAATTGCAACTAAATATGTGCCGCGCCGCCAGCATCGTGAGGGTACTTATACTCCAAAAAAGAAGAAGCTTTCTGTTCCTATTGCGCCTTTATTTGAAGAACATGTGGATACCCAGCAGTTAGCTTATAATCTTGATAGATTCGCGCCGGGCGACCTTATAGAGATAACACTCAAGCTCCATGGCACTTCAGGCAGGACCGCGCATCTTCCAGTATTAAAGGGTTTTAAGAAGTCACTCTTAGACCGTATTTTTAAGCGCGAAGGTAAGCCAATCTATGATTGGGGATATGTAACTGGAACTAGAAGAACAGTACTGGACCCGCGCAGAGAAGGTGATGGCTATTATAATGATAATACTTTTAGAATAGATTGTGAAAAAGAATTTGAAAATAAGTTATTCAAAAACGTAACTGTATATTATGAAATCGTTGGTTATACTAATGATGGAACTCCTATTATGGGAGAAGCAAAAGTGCCAAAGGATTATAGAAAACAGTACGGTGATACAATGGTATTCTCATATGGTTGCGCGCCAGCGGAACATGACATTTATGTTTATAGAATGACAATGACAAACCCGGAAGGTGATACCATTGAAATTCCGCCTGACATAATGAGATTTTACTGTGAGCGCATGAATATAAAGACTCCACCTCTTTACCTGCGCGCAATAATTCCAGAGCAGGAAACCTTAGACCAGTTAGGTTTTAAGACTGCGGGCAACTGGGTTTATCAAATGGCAGAACGTTATGCTAGCGGTATAGACCCAATAGGTGGAACGCATGTGAGAGAAGGTGTAGTTGTGCGCAAGGTGAACTCGCCAACTTTTGAAGCATATAAGTTAAAGAATTATTTATTTAAGTTAATTTCTGGTATTATTGTAGAAAAGACAGCAGAAAGCGCGACTAATCTTTCAGAAGATATACTTGAAGAAATGTAATAAATTAAGTCCTACTTGATAGTAGGACTTTTTCTATTTTCAAAAACAGCAAATTTTTTGTTATAATAATTATAGAAAGTGAGGGAAAAAATAAAATGAAGTTATGGGTAGATGACCTTAGACCAGCTCCAGAAGGATATATTCCTATTTATAGAACTTTAGATGCAATAGAGATAATAAAAGATTTTCATGATAAAATAGAAGAGATATCTTTAGACCACGATGCAGGAGAGTTTGCAGACTGTGGCGGCGATTATATAAAAATACTTGATGCAATAGAAAAATTAAATTATAATATTCCAATTCATATTCATACAGCGAATCCAGTAGGCGCAGAAAATATGAGAAGAATTATTAAAAGAAATGGATGGAAAGAGGTGTTTCATTAATGAAGGAATTATATTTAATGATGGGAATTAGTGGCTCGGGAAAGTCTAGTTGGGCGCGCGATTTTCAGTCTAAGTTTTCAGATACTATAATAATTTCTCGTGATGCAGTTCGCTTTTCTCTTGTAAAGGAGAATGAACCTTATTTTGCAAAAGAGAAGAAAGTATTTAAGACATTTGCGCACTTGGCTTGTGAAGCTATAAGAGCTGAAATAAATAATGTTATTTTAGATGCAACTCATTTAAATTTTTCAAGTAGGCAGAAGATTTTAAATGTTATTAAAGAACCTTTACAGGAACACGATTATAAAGTTATTGTGATGCATATAGATACAGTTCCTTCTGTTTCTATTGCAAGAGATAAGAAAAGATTAGGGCGCGAACAGGTTGGCTCTGAGGTAATCTCGAAGCAGACTGGTTCTATTGAACCTGTAACTGATAGTGAAAAGCGCCTTTGGAAGGAGTTCTTTGATATGGAGTATTGGAATATTTCGTTATAAAAAAGGAGTGTTATGATTTGGTTTTGTGGAGACTGGCATTTTTGTCATGATAGAGTTTTTATTTGGAAAGCACGTGGATTTAATTCCGTAGAAGAAATGAATGAAGCTATAGTGGAAAGGCATAACGCGCGCGTGGCTCCGGAAGATACGGTCTATGTATTAGGAGATTGCGCGCTTGGTGATACTGCTCACGCGATAGAATATATAAAGCAGATGAACGGTCATAAAATCTTGATTATTGGTAATCATGATAGTGACAAAAGGATAAAAGCTTATGTTGAAGAGAATATATTCGAGGATATACAATTCGGAGCTAGACTCAGGGCATCTAAACGCACGCGCTTCTTCTTATCACATTACCCTTCTCTTGTTAATAATTTTGACGACCCGGTTGATGTGTGGAATGTATCGGCGCATACACATAGCAAAGAGAAATTTGAGATAAAAGATAAAAAGATATATTGTGTTTCACTGGACGCGCATGATTATTGTCCAGTTAACATAGAGACAATATTAAATGATATTAATGAAAGGAAACAGAATGTTAGACATTAGAAGAATTAAGAAAGAGTATGAATTTGATGAAGAATTTGCTACAGTAACTATTCATGTTGCAGACAATGTTTTTATAGGCGTAGCACAGTGCGCGCCAGAAGATATGGAATTTTGTTCTGAAAAGACTGGTCTTGCTATTGCAGAAACAAGAGCTATGATTAATTATCTTACATGGGTAAGAGATATAGAACTTGCACAGCAGTTAAAGATACTTGAACACTTAGAAAATGGTGTTAATGCAAAAGAAGAGAAAGATAAGAATGGTTATATGATTTATAGAGCGGCAAATCGCTGTAGAGAAGAGATAAAATTTATTAATGAAGAAGTAAAGAAGATGAGAGAAGAATTAAAGGCGTTTATAGATAATAAAGCGGAGCTGTATGATAAAGTGCGCGCCCGCCGCAGTAAAAATATTAAGGTCGAAGAATAATAAGGCGCTGTAAATAATTTTTATATATTTTAGGGAAGTGGTTGATTCTACTTCCCTAAAATGTTATTACTATTATTTTAACGAAATGAGGTTTAATACGAAATGAGTAAAAGAAAAACTTATATTTGCTACTCTTTAAGACTTGCGAGATTTTTAATTTCTCAAGGATTTGAAGTTATAGATATTGCCCCAAATAAAAAAGTTCCTATCTTAAACGTATATTTTTTTAAGAATACTCCAGAACTGGAACAACAAGTAGAAAAATTTCTTGGAAAGGGGCTGAATAATAATGGTAAGTAATCAGAAAAGAATAAAAGTGATTAAAGAGCCTGTTTCAAAGGAGAGAAAATATATGATGATAGATATGACAACTTTGAATAATGCTATGGCTAATTTAACTCCCGAAGGCTTTGTATTATGGATTTATTTTGCTAAAAATTCTCCGGGATACGAATTTTCTTTAAGTAGTAAGCATTGTATTGAAAATACAAAATTAACAGAATATAAATATAATAAAGCTATAAAAGAATTAATTGATAAGAAATATTTAAAACCAACAAAAGATATTTATCCAATTGGGAAACAACAAATTTATTTATTTTGTGAAAACCCTAATTGTGTTTTAGACCCTAAGGCATTTTCGTTTTAATTTGAGATTGTCTTTTCCCCTAAAACCGGGGTCGCTCGGTTTATTATCTTGATGATGAGATCTTTACAATGCAATTGTAAGGCTCATCTTTATTATTATTATATTATTTATATTATTTCTTCGCTAACATACTAAGAAGCGCTTATTTAAAATTTTAATAAGCCCCTTATAGCATTTTGAAGAAACCCTCTTCTCAAAATCAAATAAGGGTAAAAGGCTTCCCTCATATTTTAAGAAGGGTTGACACAATACTATTAAACAACAAAGGAGGTTGATATAATTTGAGTTATACTATAAACAGCTCAATCCGCGCGAGGTACTACAACCAGACCCCTCGCTCTACATCAAGTATCAAGTACATAGTCCTTCACTATACCGCGAACTCGGGTACCACGGCCACGGCTAAAGGTAATGCGAACTACTTCCATAACACTGATCGCAAGGCTAGCGCGCATTACGTTTGTGATGAGGGAAATGTGATCTATCAATGCGTACCAGATACTAATGCTGCGTATGCAGTAGGCGATAATCAAAAGTATACAAATGGTGGCGCACAGCTTAAAGGAAAATGTACAAACAGCAACTCAATATCAATAGAAATGGTTAGTCATACTGATTCAAAAGGTAACTATTATATCCCAGAAGCAACTATTAATCATGCTGTTGAGTTGACGCGCGCACTCATGTCAAAGTACCATATACCTAGCTCCAACGTGACAAGACATTGGTCTGTGACCGGGAAGCTATGTCCAGCACCGATGTGCCATACCACAGAGGGTAATACTAGATGGGAAGATTTTATGAATAGAGTAAAGGGCGTAAATCAGACACCGCAGGAGGAAGAAGAAATGACACAAACACAATTTAATGAAATGATGAAAGAGTATAGAAAAACTCTTCAAGATAATGACTGTAATGCTTATTCAGCAGAAGCACGTGAATGGGCGATTAAAAATGGTATCATCACGGGCGCGGGTAAGGACGCGAAGGGAGAGCCAAACTACATGTGGGCAGATCAACTCTCGCGTGAGCAAGCGGTCACGATCTTTTACCGATTCGCAAAACTCATGGGTAAAGCCTAATGGGCAAAAAACGTAGACATAGGATACGTCGAGCTATAACCGCGCCTTTTAGACATTTAAAAAAACTTGGTTTTACTAACCGTCTTGCGCTTTATCTTACATTATTTCTTGCTCTTGGTCTAGCCGGAGGATATAGACTCGCAGTCCTGAGTATTCAGATGGATTATGTAGGCTCTTTAATCTGCTGGACCGCGATTTTTTCCCCTTTAGGTATAGGGGTATCTGTCGTGCTTGCGCGCGTTGTGGATAAGAATCGAGATGAAAATACTTCATCTGATGGAGATGGTATCAAATATGCTCAAGCCAAGGCGATGGATTTTGCAATAGAAGATAGCGGTTATATAGACGACACAAATCCACCGATTTAAATATAAAGAGGAAAATCTTTCAGTAGATTTTCCTCTTTTTTTTATTATTCTGACATTTTAAAATGGTTGTGCGTATAAATTATCATTCTTATAAAAAATTTGTTATAATATTTATATAAGTTAATGAAAAGTACAAAAGGAGTGAAAATGGAATATTGTTCTAAATGTAAAAATATATCTATTTGTAAATATGTTTCAGAGATTACAGATATAGAAAATAAAATTAATGAACTGACAGAAGGCTCGCATTTTTATACAATTACTCTTAGATGCCGGTTCTTTGAACAGAAATCTGTTGATAATATAAAAACCACTAAATTAAATGAATCAAATCCTATGAAAATTTTTAGTTTTGACCGAGGATTATACTAAAGTAGAAAAGAAGTTTATTGAAAAATATTGCCTATTAGACATAAACGTTACAAGGAGAATTAAATGATTAAAATATATACAGATGGAAGCGCGGCGCCAAATCCTGGACCTGGAGGCGCCGCCGCCGTAGCAATAGATGAAGATAAAATAATCTGGGTTTGGTATGACTATGAAGATTATACTACGAACAATAGAATGGAAATGAAGGCTTTAATAAAAGCTTTAGAGTGGGCGCGCAGTGAAAATCTGTTCGCGGTTCCGGTTTATAGTGATTCGGCCTATGTCGTAAATCTTTATACTGACTGGATGTTCAAATGGGCTAGAGCTGACTGGACTCGAAGCAAGGGCGCCCGCGTTGAAAATTTAGATTTAGTTAAAGAACTTTATGACCTTTCATTCCTTTGCTCTTGCGATGTAATCAAAGTAAAAGGACATGACGGCGTTTTTGGCAATGAATTATGCGATGCTCTTGCCACAAAAAACGCTCAGAAACTTGAAAAATTGCTCAAATCTGAGGAGATTTTTAAGTCGAATGAGATATTGGAGGAATATTATAAAAACATTTAAAATTTTGTTATAATATATATATGAAATGAGAGGTGATAAAAATGACGATTGCACAGGCGATTAAAACAGTTGAACTTATTGTAGACGTAAATAAGGAATTAATAGAAAAAGAAAAAGAAGATAATGATTTTGCTATTTTCTTAATACAGCAGAATCGCGCATTAGAAACTTTATTAGATTATGTAAAAGGACAGTTAAACTAAAGGAGAAATAATGGGAAAGTTATATGATGAAAAATCTATTGAATCACTTTCACCTCTTGAATTTACAAGACTTAGACCACAGGTCTATGTAGGTGATTGTGAATACTCGACTCAGCTTTTAATAGAGATTATATCTAACTCGATTGATGAATTCCGCGCGGGACACGGGTCCACGATAGAGGTTAGTATAGATAAATCTAAAGTTACGGTTATAGATGAAGGTCAGGGTTTTATACCTAATTCCTTCCGTGAGGACGGGAAAACAATTCTCGAAGCTGCGTTTTCCGTACTTAATACCAGCGGTAAGTATCGTGAAGATGGTAGCTACGAGGGCACATCATTAGGAAGCTATGGCATAGGGTCTAAGTTAGCGACCTTCTTATCTCACTCTTTGACCGTAACCACTTTCCGCGATGGTTTAAGCGAAAAGATTGACTTTATTGAAGGCGTGTTTGACAAGAGAGAAGTTAAACAGGTTGACAAAACTCTTCACGGGACTACAGTAACATGGACGCCAAGCGAAGAATTTTTTACTCACACAGAAGTTGAAATTAATAAAGTAAAAGATTTATTTAAAACTTTAGCTGCGCTTTGCCCAGGCTTAACTATTAATCTGTATATAGACGATAAGTCAGTTATTAAATATCATTCTAAGAATGGTATCTCAGATTTACTGGATGCCGCAATTAAAGATAAAGAAATTATTAACAATAGGTTTGCAATGAATTATACAGATGGTAAAAATAAGTTAGACTTAGTTTTAACTTATACATCTAATTATTCTTCTACTATTGTACCATATGTAAATGCTGGCTTAACTGAAAGCGGACAGCATATAACACAGTTAAAAACTATTTTTACAAGAGAAATGAATAAGTTTTTTAAGGAAAAGAAATGGTTAAAAGAAAAAGATGAAAATTTAAGTGGGGATGACATAAACGAAGGTTTGTACTTTGTTTTCAATTTAACTTGCGCGGGCGTGGCTTATGATGCTCAGGTTAAGTCAAGGGTATCTAAGATAGATATGAAACCTTTTACCTCTCCTTTTGCGGAAGCCTTAAATCATTGGTTACATGCTAATGAAAAAGAAGTTAAGATAATTGCAGACAAAGCAATAGGAGCAAGAAAAGCGCGCGAAGCAGCAAAAAAAGCACGAGATGCAGCGCGCAAAGCTACTGCAAAAACACCAAAAACTTTAAAGGCTAAATTAGCTATTAGTGATAAATTTGTAGAATGCACAAGTAAAGACCCAAAAAAGAGAAATCTTTTGTTAGTTGAAGGATTGAGTGCAGGTGGTTCAGCAATTGAAGCAAGAAATGTAGAAACTGATTGTATCTATATGTTAAGAGGCAAGGTGTTATCTGTTTTAAAATGCACTCAAGAAAAAGTTTTTGCTAATCAAGAATTATCAGATATTATTAATATTATTGGAGCTGGTTTTGGAAATAATTTTGATACTAATAAAATGGGTTTTGATAAAATTGTCATTACTTCAGACCAAGACTCAGATGGGTTCAGTATTGAATTGCTTTTAATAACTTTCTTTTATACTTATATGAGAGATTTGGTTTTAAAAGGAAAGCTTTATAGGGCAGTTACTCCATTATATATAATAACTGTAGGAAAAGAAAAAACTTATTGTTATAGTGAAAAAGAATTAGAAAAGTGGAAAGAAGAACATCCAAATAGCAAATATGAATTAACTCACGCAAAAGGATAAGAGATAGTCTGGTCCTTAGCTACTTTTCCGTTTATCAGCGGGGTCGCGCAAGCGGCTAACGAGGAAGTCTAAATCTTAGTAAAAAATTTTCGGGGAATTTTGGTCAACCTAATATAATTGATTAAAATAAATTTTTATAATATATGAAAGTTAATTTTTATTAAGACACGATAATCTCGTGGGAAAAGGAGTTGTTTAATGAGCTGTGGAATATATAAATATCAAAACAAAATTAATGGAAATATTTATATAGGATTAAGTTCTTGTATAGAAAAAAGGTATACTCAGCATTTATCAGAAGCTAATTCTTCAAAAGAAAATCTTATGGCAATAGACGCTGCTATTAGAAAATATGGTATTGAAAATTTTTCTTTTGAAATTATTGAAAAATGTCCAGAAGATAAACTTGACGAAAGAGAAATATATTGGATTGCTTATTATGATTCTTATAACAATGGTTATAATAATACTATTGGAGGAAGAAGTCTGAGAGGCGAAAATCATCCTAGAGCAATATTAACCGAACAGGAAGTTTGGGATATTAGAGAAAAATATGGTCAAGGTATAAAAAGAAGTGATGTTTTTCTTCCTTATCGACAAAAAGGAATTACCGAACGTTCTTTATTAAAAGTTTGGAATAATGAAACTTGGACAAATGTCCATTCAGACGTTTATACAGAAGAAAATAAAGCAAAACATAAAAATCAATCTGGTCACAGCGATGACCAAATCGGTTTATCTTCTTGGGATAGAGCTATTAAACAAGACGAAATTGATTTATGGATGAAAGAATATCAAAATGGCATGACGATTAATGCAATAGCAAAAAAGTATCGTAGGGATAATGGCACTGTCGAGAGATATATTAATAATCCAACTCAAATCAAAGAAGTAAAATATAGTGGTCGTAGAGTTCAAAATGTAGAGACTGGAATAGTTTTTAAATCTATTAGCTCTGCTGCAAAATGGGCAAAATGCGGTGCGACAACATTAACAAGACATTTAACTACTGATAAAATTGCGGGTAAAGTGCCAGAAACAGGCGAACCGGCTCATTGGATAGAATTATCCTAAACCTGTATCGACTATTCCCTTTGTCGGGAAGTACTGGAACTATTGATACGTTCTAGGAAACAGTAGCCTTCAATGAAGAACAAAGTCGTGGTTCTGAGAGGAAGAAATAGTCAGTACCAATAGAAATATTGGATTAATACGTAGGCGAGTTAGATGCTGAAACATTAAAAGAAGTATGCTTTCAGCATCAGAGATATAAGCGAATTACAGTTTCAGATGCGAAAAAAGCAGAAGAACTTTTAGAAGTATTAATGGGAGCAAAAGTTACTCCTCGTAAACAGTATATATATGATAATGCTAAAGAATTAGGTTTTAACTTTTTATAGGAGAGAAAATGAGTAATTTAATAACAGAAGTAGATATATTAGATGAAATGAAAGATTGCTTTCTTACTTATAGTGAAGAAGTTTTAACAGATCGCGCGATTCCTTCTGCGGAAGATGGTCTTTTAAGTGTCCAGAGAAAACTTCTCTGGACAATGGAAGATTTCTTAAAGATGAATGGTAAGGGAAAGACCAAAAAGAGCGCGTCTATAGTAGGCTCGACCCTAGCCACTAGCTATTTTCACGGCGACACTAGCTGTTACGGGGCAATGTGTAAGATGGCGCAGACATATCTCATGCGCTATCCTCTCGTCGATGGAGTTGGTAACTTTGGTTCTCAGTCTGAGAACGGTACAGAAGCAGCTGCGAGATACACCAATGCTAGACCTTCGGTATACGCGGACCAGATGATGGTGGATTATAAAAAGAATATTGTCCCGACGAAAGAGACCTATAATGGGGAATTCTATGAACCAGTCGTGTTGCCAGCTTTATTCCCCAATGCTCTAGTCAATGGTAGAGAGGCAATAGGTATCAGTATGAGTCATAACTCACTACCGATGAATCTCACCGAGGTTTGCGAAGGGATAATCGCGTATATAAAGGCGAATGGTCACATCACGACAGAAGAACTAATGGAATATATAAAAGGTCCAGATTTTCCTTTAGAGAATACTGTAATAAATAAGAAAGATATATTAACCGCTTTTAAGACCGGACATTCGACAACTTCTTTAAAGGTTCGTGGACACTATGAAATAAAAGGTCAGAAAATTATTTTCACGACCATTCCATATAGAACTTATAGAAAAAAAATTAAGGAACAGATTTCTAAAAACATAGATGAATTAGAAAAGGTCTTAGAAGATTTTTCAGATGAGTCGAATGTAGGACAGAATAAACTTGTTTTTCATGTAAAAAAGGGAGTCGCGCCAGAACAGGTTGTTCAGATGCTTTTCGCGCTTACAGATTTACAGACTTCTCTGTCTTATAATATGAACTTTATTGTTAATGGAACTCCAAGACTTTGTTCGTTAAATGATTTAATTAAAGCATATACCGAGCACCAGGATTCAATAATTATAAAAACCGCAAAATATGACTTAAAAAAAGCAGAAGAGCGAGCACATATTTTAAGAGGTTTAACTAAAGCTTTATCTAAGTTAGACATAACTATTGAAATTATAAAAACCTCTGTAAATAAAAATGCTGCAAGAACAAAGTTAATCGAAGTATTAGAAATAGATGAAATTCAAGCTAATGCTATATTAGATATGAAATTATCCCGTATAACAAAGCTTGATAGCAAGGAATTGTTTGATGAATTAAAGGAAAAAGAAACTCTTATTCTTAAATGTAAAGAAATTATACAGACAAAAGAATTAAGAGATTCTATCTTAATTGAAAAAATAACTGAACTAAAAAACAAATATGGTGATGCAAGGCGCACAGAACTATTAGATATAGAAGAATCTGCCGCAAAAGGAAAGAAAACTGATAAATCAAAACCCGCGCCAGTACCTTGTATGGTAGTATTAACTGAAACTGGCAATATAAAGAGAATCCCAATTTCTTCTTATAAAGTGCAGCATCGTGGCGGCAAAGGTGTTAAATCACAGGAAGATGTAACAAAGACAACTATTAGAACCAACACAGTTGATTCATTACTTGTATTCTCTTCTTTAGGTAAATTATATAAAATAGATGTTAATGATATTCCAGAAGGAACTAATACTGCGCGCGGCACTAGTCTTGCAATGTTAGTTGGTATGGATTTTAACGAAAAGGTTGCAACTATTTATTCATTATCAGATGATAGCAACTTTGAATATGTACTGTTTATAACTAAGAATGGTATCTTAAAGAAATCTTTACTTTCAGAATATACTTCTACAAGGCGTAAGAAGGGTGTTGCCGCAACAAAGATTAAAGATAATGATGAACTCATAGCGGTTACATTATTAAACAATGAAGATATAATCTTATTAACCAAAAATGGTATGGGCATTAGAATTCCTTCCTCAGAAGTGAGACCAATGGGTAAATTAACCATAGGTGTAAAGGGCATAGAATTAGCCAAAGATGACTATATCGTGTCCGCGCTTATAGTTAGAGATAACAATGATAAACTTGCAATAGTAAACGAAAATGGTTATGGCTATAAGTGTAAAGAAGAAATGCGCCAGCAGTCGCGTGGCGGGAAAGGGCTTAGATATTCGGACTCTAAGATAGCCGGCGCCGCGATGGTATCAGGTGATGATATTCTTCTTTTCTCTTGCATGAAGAATAATATAGTAATACCTGCTAAAGAATTGCCAACGCTTGAACGTGGAAGTAAAGGTAATAAATTAGTAGATGGTGGAAATGTTAGAAGTGTTAGTAAATTATAGGAGATAATATGGGATTTGATAAAGAAAAAATAGCAGAATTATATCCGGGTGCTGAGAATATGATGTTTCCGCCTATGAAGTATTATGCGGCTTCTGACGAAAAAATTGATAGAGCTTGTGAAACTAATGATTGGTTTGGAGAAAAGAAAATAGATGGCGCGCTGTACTTAGCCACTTTAACAAAAAAAGGTGATTATCTATTTTCAAGAACCCCAAGTAAGAAAACTGGTTTACTTGTAGATAAATCTGAAAATGTTCCACATATCATGAACGCTTTGAGTGTGCTGCCCAAAGGCACGATTCTTTTAGGTGAAATTTACTATCCTAATGGAACTTCTAAGAATGTTACGTCTATAATGGGATGTTTGCCAGAAAAGGCAAAAGAAAGACAGATGGGCGAATATGGCTATATCTCATATTATGTTCATGACATTCTTTGGTATAATGGCATCAATTTAATTGCGGGCAAAGCTACTAATCTTGAGCGCTATTGCATCTTACAGAAAGTTTGGGAGAAATATAATCTTGAGCATCCTAATATTCATTTAGCTGAAGCATTTTTTGATGATTTCAAGGGTCGTGCCGCGCGAATTATCTCCGAGGGCGGAGAAGGTATTGTTATGAAACTTAAGACTGGGGTATACGAGATTGACAAGAGGCCGCAGACCAATTACAAGGTTAAAAGTGTCGATTACGTAGATGTTATATGCCTTGGAGGTATCGACCCGACACGTGAATATAGCGGTAAAGACATGGAGTCTTGGGAATATTGGGAAGGCGCAACAGGTAAAGAAAAAGGATTCTTTTATAATAAAGAGGGATATAGACCAATAACTAAGGCTTATTATTATGGTTGGAAAACAGCTATAAGAATAGGCTTATACAATAGCAAAGGTGAAATAGAAGAAATTGGAACTGTGTCAAGCGGACTCACCGATGAACTGCGCGCAGACCTTGCGGAGAATCCATCTAAGTATGAGGGTATGGTTGTAGCCATTCAGGCTATGAGTCGAGATAAAAAGGAGCATACTCTACGTCACCCATTTATAGTTCAGTTCCGCGATGATAAACCTGCGTGCGATTGCACGATTGAAGAAACTTTTTCATAAATATCGTGAAAGAGCAGTAAAAAAAGTTTACTGCTCTTAAAAATTTTGATATAATATATTTACAGTTAAGGAGAGAAAAGAAATATGACTCTTCAAGAAATCGCAGATAATATCATTAAGTATGAACAAATTCTTACCAGTTCACATAGTAGAGTTGAACTTGCTCATGCGGAGAAAAAGATAGAGGAATTATGCGAAGGTCTGACCGCCTACGACTTTATCAAACTCGATGAAATTATCCAAGAAAAAATGTCAGAAAGTTTTGCTTAACATGAAAACTTTTGATATAATAATAGTACAATAAATCATTAAATTTTTAATTAAAAAAGGAGAATACAATTATGGCAGTAAAGGCTACAACTAAGGAAATTTTTAACGCAATTAAGCAGCATGAAATCGCAGGTGAAAAGGTTACTGCGGCAGATATCGCTGAGGAAACTGGTCTTTCAGTAAGACAGGTAAATGGTGTATTTACTATGTGTATTGACGTAAAGGGTCAGAATAGATATGGCTATAGAGAGCCAGCTAAGGTTAAGATGTCTGACGGTACTGAAAAGGAAGTTAAGTTCCTGAGAATGAACGAAGATGGTCTTGCTCATGACCTCGACGCGGCTCCAGCTGAATAAGATATTAATATAATTTAATATATAATTAAATAGAGGGTTTAACACCCTCTATTTTTTTTAGGAGGATATAAATGCTTTTAATAGAAATTTTATTTGCTGTAGGTGTAGGAGTTTGGTTTTATACAAAAAAGAAAAAAGCTAAAAAATTACAAGAAGATATGAATTTTTTACAAGCTCGGTTAGACCTTCAAACAGCCACATATGAAGATGTTAAAACTTTAATTGCAAAAGGTAGAGAAAAAGTTGATGAATTAATAAAAGAACAAGATGAACTTTCAAGAGATTTATTATTTGAGTCTGGCAAATTGAACGCGCAAAAGCAGCAAAATGAAGAAAGGCTCATCCAATTAGAGAAAGAACAAGAGCAAAAGAAAAAGGAAATGTTAGATAGGATGCGCGCCGAGTATGCGACTGATGCAGGCAAGATCGTAGAGGAATTAAACCAGATAAAAAGAACTTTAAGCGAGGAGCGCGCGAAAATAAAGGCTGTTAATACTGCGCGTAAACTATCTGAGAAAGAACATGCTGACCGCGATTTCCATCGTGTTTGTGTTCCTATTGCAAATTTGAACGACATAGAGAAACTTAAAAACTTAGCTTTAGAATTAAAGAATCCAGATGTTTTATATAAGCTTATTTGGAAAGAATATTATCAAGCCTTAACAGGAGAAATGATAGATAGAGTCGTTGGTTCTGATAAGGTTTCCGGTATTTATAAAATAACCTACATTCCAGACAGCAGATGTTATATTGGGCGTAGTGTAGATATAGCAGAACGGTTCCGTCAGCATATAAGATGTGGATTAAAGGCTTCTAAAGGAACAGCGCCGTTCTATGACATTCTATTCTCTCTTGGTGTTGAGAATTTTACTTTTGAAATTTTACAAAAAGCTAAATCAGATGAACTCGCTGATTTAGAGGCTTATTATATTGATTTTTATGACTCTGTTGCGTCTGGGTTTAATACTCTCAGCGGCTCGCGCTAAGATATGACCTTCAAAAACTCAAAAAATTTTGTTATAATAATTATAGAAAGTTGAGGAACAAATAAATGAAAAAGATTGATTTTATGACAAGAGAAGAAATGATTGATGTGATTGAAACTTTGGCGTGGCGCGTAGCAGTCGTCGAAAATTTTAGTGCTTCAGTTATTGATGATGAAATGATAGAGAGAGTTCTTGAAGAAGAAGGAGTAAAACTTAAAGATGAATAGCGATGAAATGATGTATGCAGCAAGATGTGAATATTTAGATAAAGCATATGAGTATTTGACAAGTTTGATAGAAGATGATAATTTAGATATGAATGATATAAATGAAATATTTCATTTAAGATATTATGATTTAACAGAAGGAGAAATTGAAGAAATAAGTTTAAGATTAGAAAGTGAGGGTTACTAATGAAAAGAATTATTAATGGAAGAGGCTCTGGTAAAACACAGGAGCTTATTGAGTTTGCTGCAATCCGCAATTTACCTATTTTTGCTGCAAATCCGCAGGATATTTACATGAAAGCTTTACTTATGGGGTATAAAGATATTAAGGTTTATACTTATTCTTTTCTTTTGCAGAACGAGGAAGAGTTTGAAGATAAGCATTATCTTATAGATGACCTTGAATTATTCGCTCGCTATTGCGCGCCAGGTTATTTAGACGGCTATACATTAGCGGTTGATTAATTTGAAACTCAGAAAAAATTTGTTATAATAAATGAGTCATTTGAATTACTAAAGAAATTAAAAAGGAGAAACAACTATGACTAACAGAGAAGTATTTATTAATTACGTTGAACCAATGATGGAACAGGCTCCAGAAGAAGCTATAAAGTATTTTGAAACAATTAAGAACAAGAAGGAAAAGGAAGCTCCGGAAATTACAGAGCTTGGATATAGAATTCTTGCCGCAATGCAGGCAGACCCAGAATGCGAGTTTACTGCGAAGATGCTTGGTGAGTCAGTTAGTATGATGGCTGGTTTTGAAGTTACTGGTAGAACAGCATCTGGTGGCACAAGAAAGTTAATAACTAAAGGATATATTACAAAGGTTGAAGGTTCTACACCTCCTGCTTATGTATTAACTAAACAGGGCGCAGCAGTAGATACAACTCAGATACCTACTGAAGAGTAATAAATAATAAGTTGAGCAATAGTATTAAGAATAATTAAAAGGAGAAATAATTTATGAAGAAGATGATTAATAACAACGGTAAGGGTTCAGTTGCAGGTATTTGGGGTTATCTTTATGAGGTAGATACAGACCCGGAGTCATTCCGTGCTCTTAAGATAAGAAAGACTGGTGAAAATTCTAAGCATCCTGGTACTGAGTATATCGGTGGTGAAATTAAGGTTGCTACAGATGAAGCTTGCACAAATATAATCACTATAAATTATTCTTATGTGGCAGAATTTTTCCCTCCGAAGGCAGGTAGTAATGAGCCAAGAGAAAATAGTTCTTATAAGATTCTCAAGAGAATTATTGATGGTGATTTAAAGACTGTTATGAATTCTTCAAAGGAAGAAGCCGCAAAGGTTAAGTGTTCTCCAAGTGTTGGTATAAATGAGTTTTATATGGACAATAGAGAAGGTGGAGATGAACCAACTTTTATTAGCACAAAGATAAATGATGGCGGTTTTATTTCTTTGGTAAAGGAACTTCCAGAAGATGAATCTTCAAGAGCTATGTTTGATGTTGATTTCTTTGCAAAAGGAACAAGAATGATTGAAGCTGATGAAGAAAATGATAGACCGGCTAAGATGATTGTAAGTGGTGCGGTATTTAATTATAGTGGCGCGCTTCTGCCGGTTGAGTTCTCAGTTCTCGACCCAGCCGCAATGAATTACTTTGAAAATTGTGATATTTCAAATTCAAATCCTTTATTTACAAGGATTAAGGGTAAGCAGATTTCAAGTGTTGTAAAGACTAAGAGAGAAGAACAGGGCGCTTTTGGTGAGCCTATTGTAAAAGAATTTACAAACACAAGAAAGGATTGGATTATTACTTGGGCGGCGGCTGAGCCTTATGAATTCCCAGGTGATGATTTAAGTGTTGAAGATATTCAGAAGGCTATGCAGGAAAGAGAACTTCATCTTGCAGAATTAAAGCAGAGATATCTTGACAGAAAGGCAGCTAAGAAGAATGGCGCAAGTGCTTTCCATAATGCTCCTACTGCTTCTCCTGCACCAGGCGGTTTTGATTTTTAATAATTAAATAGATGATTTAAGTTAGTTAAAATAAATAATAAGGGGTAAGTTAAACTTGCCCCTTTAATAATAAGGAGATTAAATATATGGCAAATTTTACATTAGATTCATTAATTAATATGGAACCGTCAGTTGTATCGCGCGACCTCTCAGGGTACATTACCTACGTCTTTGGTGCACCGAAAGTAGGTAAATCTACCTTAGCTAAGGATATGGGTGCTTTAATCTTATCATTTGAAGATGGTACTAGAGCAATGTCCGGCGCATACGCGCAGATAATGCAGTCTTGGGGTGATGTGAGAACTATTGCAAGACTTGCTAAAGACCCAAGATTCAAGGAAAGATATAAGGCACTTGCCATAGATACTATAGATGTTGCGGCTAGCCTTTGCGAGAAATGGGTTTGCTCTCAGAACGGAGTCGAAAAACTAGGTGATATAGCCTGGGGTGGCGGGTGGACTCAGCTGAAGAAAGAGATTGAGACCACGTTTAGAGACCTTGCACTTCAGGGATATGCGATTCTCTTTATAGGACATGATAAAGAGAAGACAATCACTAGGCCTGACGGAACGGAATATACGAAAATTGTACCTACGGTTTCTGATTCGGTAAATAACATAATTAAGAATATGGCAGATATTATTGGTTATGGTTGTATGGATTGGCGCACAGGTGAAAGAGTTATGTATCTCAGAAGTAACGATGGTACGATAGATTGTGGCACAAGATTTCCTTATATGGCTGAAAGGATTCCATTTGGTTATAAACCACTTGTTGATGCTTTAAATGAAGCAATAGATAAAGAAGCTGAAATGAATGGCGCTAGTGCAGTAACAGATAAGAAAATTGTAAGAGAAGAAGTTGTTACTTATGATTTTGATAAGATTCTTGAAGAGTTCAACACAATCATAACTTCTCTTTCAAAGGAAGCAAATTTCACTGAATTCTGGGCGCCACGAGTAACAGAGATTACTGATAAGATTCTTGGAAAGGGAAAGAAAGTTAGCCAGTGTTCGAGAGAGCAGGCTGAACTTTTATCACTTATTGTTGACGAATTAAAGGCTATGATTTCTGAGCATACAAATGCTTAGGTTTCTGCCCTTGGGCGGCAAGCGGTCGTAGAACCCGTCCCCAGGAACGAAAAGTGATTTAACAAATTTTTGAACCAATTTTAGGGTTATAAGATTTACTTCTTATAACCCTATTTGTATTTTTGCTTAAAATTTGTTATAATATAAAGGAAAGGAGAATAGATAAAAGTGGCTCATAATGTAAAGTGTTTAATTTGCGGGCAGACGTTTGATAGAGACATATATGAAGCTGTCAAAGTAACTTCTCGCAGATATGCTCATAAAACTTGCGCCGACCTACATCCTGAGATAGAAACCATGGAAGCAGTAACTCCGGCGCAAAGCTTAAAGCAAAATAACGAAAAGCTTGTTTTAAATGAAGAACAAGAGCAAATAACTGTAAACATGCAGACTGGTGCAGTTACAGCAAAATCCGCGCAACTTAAAGAAGAACAAAAAGAAAAAGAAGATTTAGAAAGATTAAAAGATACTATTAGAGATTTATTTGGTAATAAAGCAGTTTGGTCACGTATTATGCGACAAATTAATAGCTATAAAAAGAAATATGGTTATACCTATTCTGGTATGATGCGTAGTCTTATCTATTATTATCAAAAAATGGGTAATGACCCAATGAAAAGCACTGGCGGTATTGGTATTATCCCATATGTTTATGATAGCGCATACAATTATTATTATAATCTTTGGCTCTTGCAACAGCGCAATAAACAAGAAAATTTAGAATATAAAGTAAATCCAACACAAGAGATAAAGAATGTAACAATAAAGGAACCAGAACGCACACCCATAAAAGTAGAGATGCGTAAGCCACTTTTTGGGTTTTTAGAGGAGGATAATATTGGAGAGAATTAGATTTTTAGATACAACCTGTACTGTACAGGTAATAGGAAATATTTATAATAATCCTTCTCTTTTGGAAAAGGTTTATTTAACTAATGACGATTTCCCAAACAAATTCCATAAAATAGTTTACGGCACTTTATATAATCTTTATTTTAATAATAAGGTAACAGATTTTTCTGAAAATGTAATATTAGATTATCTTGAAAATAAACCTAAAGCAGAAGCTGTATTTAAGTCTGGCGGCGGTATAGATTTTGTGCGTAATTGTGCTGAGAACGCTGAAGAAACTGGTTTTAATTATTATGTTGAAAGATTACAGAAAATGACTTTATTACGCCAGTTCAGCAAAATTGGTGTTGATGTATCTGATATTTTGGATGAAGATAATTTAATAGATACAAAGAAAAAAGAGAAACAGGAAGAATGGTTAAATAATGCAAGTTTAACAGATATTTCTGATAGAATACAAAAGCAAATAGATAAAGTAGTAAACAATTATGGCGGCGGCTCTGAGGATTTGTCTTGTCAGGCTGCTGAGGGCGCCGCAGATTTAATAGAAGAATTGCGCCAGCGCCCGGCATACGGTCTTCCATTCTACGACCCTGTGTATACAACCGTGACTATGGGCGCGCGTTTGGGTAAGTTCTATTTACGTAGTGCACCGACCGGAGTGGGTAAGTCAAGACTCTTAGCACAGGACGCCGCGTTTTTATCATGCACGGAATATTATGATAGCGCCAAGGGGGGTTGGACCAAAAATCCAGCTCTCGCGCCAACTTTATTTATTTTGACTGAGCAGGATAGGTCAGAAGCGCAGACTTTACTTCTTTCTTTTGTATGTGAAGTTAATGAAAGTCATATATTGACTGGCGATTATGAAGAAGGAGAATATGAAAGAATATTAAGAGGAATACAGATTCTTAAAGATTCTCCATTATATCTTGAATTTCTCCCAGATTTCAGTTTAGAAGATATAGAGCGTAGAATTAAATATAATATAGAAGAAAGAAATGTAACTTATATTTGTTTTGACTATATTCAGAGTACAATGAAAATATTAGCTGAAGTATCTAATAGAACGAAAGTTAATAATATCAGAGAGGACCAGATTCTTTTCCTCTTGGCAACAAAAATAAAAGAAATAGCCGTACTTTATAATGTTTGGATAATGAGTTCAACACAGTTATCGGGCGACTTAGATACTTCCACGCCGGACCAGAGATTGTTACGAGGGTCTAAGGCGGTAGCAGACAAGCTAGATTTTGGATGCCACCTCTTACCTCTTAATGACAGAGACCGTGATATGCTCACGAATATGCAGCATTTATTCTCAGAAGGCAGAGTTCCGGACATAAAGTTAGCTATTTATAAAAACAGGCGCGCGCCTTGGAATGGAATATATCTTTTTGGATACAAAAGATTAGGCGTCTGTAGAGTTGACTTTACAATAGCAACAACTTGGGATTATGAAATAGTCCAAGGCTTAAAGGGAACAAATATAAATGTAGAAAAAGGAGCTTTTTAATGGATGAAAATATGATTGCTTATAGACAAAAGCATAAACGTTGTAAATATTGTAAATATTATAGAGCACGAACTTTGCCAATTCCTTTCTCGCCAGAGATAAAAGAATGTCTTTTAAAAGATAAAAAGATTGATTACGAAAATATTCCTCGTTTTTGCAAAGAATATGAGGTAAAAGATGGAAGAGTTACAGAGGGTTAAAGAATCTCTTACAATAGAACAAATATATGAATTAGTTAATAATTTTGGCGGCAACCCAGTTTTCAAGTCTTTTGGGCTTGTCGCTGATACCATATGTCACAACCTGCCCGGAGAGGGAAGTCAGAAGCTATATTATTATCAGAATACTCAATTATTTTCTTGTTTTACTGGTTGTCAAGATAGATTTGATATAGTTGAATTAACTTGTAAAGTTTTTAAAGTACAGCGCAATATTGATTTAGGTATTAGTGCGGCACTTGATTATATTACAAATTATTTTGGGATTGCAAGAGAACAGAAAACTGAATTTGAAACCTTAGACAATGCAGATGCCAAAATTTTCCAAAAATATGCTGGGCGCGCAGACCATAAAAGTATTAAGGGTAGAGAAATAATATATGAACCTTATGATGATAGTGTTCTCAACCGTTTTTCTTATATTCCTATTGCGCCTTGGCTTAAAGAGGGTATCTCACAAGAGGTGATGAATGAAGCAAGAATTGGGTATTATCCAGGCGGAGAACAAATTACTATCCCACATTATGATTATAATGGTAATTTCATTGGGCTGCGCGGACGTAGCTTAATTATCCCAGAGGCAGAGAAATATGGTAAGTATCGCCCTCTTAGGATAAATGGGGTGCTTTATAATCACGCGGTCGGAGGTAATCTCTATAATCTAGATAAAAGTAAAGAGAATATAAGGCGAACGAGTAGAGCATTAGTGTTTGAGAGTGAGAAGTCAGCCCTTAAGTACCGGACAGCTGTGGGCGCGCAAAATGATATTAGTGTTGCCTGTTGCGGTAGTACGTTATCAAATAGACAGTATGAATTATTAAAGAAATTTGGCGCCAAAGAAATAGTATTATGTTTTGATAAAGATTTTACAGATAAAACTAGCGAAGAGTTCAAAAAAGTAAAGAAAAGATTAATTAAACAAGCAAAAACATTTGGTAATGAAATTACTATTTCTATTGTATTTGATAGAAATGATTTGTTAGGGTATAAAGATAGTCCTATAGATTGTGGATTAGATACTTTTTTAAAACTTTTTAAAACAAGAATTGTTTATGGTTGGGCATTTTCGCACTAGTCCTATAGTAGAATTTTTATATATATTATAAGGAGTTTTAAATGGAATATAAATTAATAGAATCATCTAAAATTGAAGAAGATGATGCCCCTATAACTAAGATTTTATTAAATCGAGGAATAGAAAGAGAAGATATAATGAAATATTTAAATCCTTTAGATAAATATATATTACCGCCAGAGGATTTAGATAATATGCGCGCGGGTGCAGAACTTTTAGCTAGGCATATCGCCATGCAAAGCCAGACTTTAGTAGTTGTGGACTCGGATCAAGACGGTTATGCTAGTGCTGCGCTTCTTCTTAACTATCTCCATAGACTAGTACCAGCATATGTAGAAAATTGTGTGCGCTATGTGCTTCATGAAAAAAAGGCTCATGGTATTATTGAGGAAGCTATAACGGATGATATTCAGTTCCTCATAGTCCCAGACGCTGCTTCAAATGAATGCGAGATAGTGTCAAGATTAAAAGGTCAGGGTATTGAAACATTAATCCTAGATCATCACCACACAGACACTCCCGCGACAGACGCAGTAATAATCAACCCAATGATATGTGAGTACCCTAATAAATTCTTATGTGGCGGCGGCGTTGTTTATAAGTTTGTAAAATATTTAGACAACTTTTTCAATGTTACTCTTGCAGATGATTATATTGATTTGGCAGGACTCTCAGAAATCGGCGATATTATGGATGTTCGACCATTAGAAAATCGTGTAATAATTTCAAAAGGCATAGATAATATTAGAAATCCTTTCATATCTACTATGGCTGAGCGTAATGCATACAGTCTTGGTTCTGAGATAACTCCATTTGGAATTGCCTTTTATATTGTACCTTTTGTAAATGCAGTTACAAGAGTTGGCACAATGGAAGAGAAAAGATTAATTTTTGAATCTTTTTTAGAATATAAAGCATATAATGAAATTCCTTCTACTAAAAGAGGGTGTAAAGGTCAGTTTGAGACTTTGGTTGAGCAGGCTGTAAGAACTGCAACTAATGTCAAAAATAGACAGAAAAGACTCAGGGATGAAGCAACAGAGAAGATAGAAACAGCTATCCTTGAGCGCAGCTTATTAGATAATAAGTTGATTATAGTATGTTTGTCAGAGGGAGAAATGGCGCGCGGACTTACTGGTTTGGTAGCAACTCAGATTGCTAATAAATATCAGCATCCAACGCTTATTCTTCACGAAACTTATGAGAATGGTAAGCTTGTATGGTCAGGTTCTGGACGAGGAGTAAATAACGTAGGGTTTGATGATTTTAGAAGTTTTCTCGCGGATTCAGGTCTTATGATCTTCTCACAGGGGCATGCGCAAGCCTTCGGAGCGGCGATCGAAGATATTAATTTAGATAAGTTAATTGAATATTCTAATTCTGCTCTTGCTAATTATAAGTTTGACGCAACATATAGGGTTGATTTTATTACAAGCATGACTGATTTAGACCCAGAAGATATTTTAGAAATTGCAAGCTATGCAGAACTCTGGGGTCATGGAGTTGAAGAACCATTAATCGCAATAGAGAAAGTAAATATTACAAAAAATAATGTACAGTTAATGGCGCCAGACCGCAATCCAACTCTCAAAATCAACATGCCTAATGGGACGAATTTTATTAAGTTTAGAGCTTCTGTTGAGGAATATGAATCAATTATAAATGGAATGACTGATTATACAAGTAAAGTTTTAACAATAATTGGTCGATGCGAAAAGAACGAATGGAACGGTCATATAAATCCTCAGATAATTATTGAAGATTATGAAATTGAATCGGTTGGATATAATTTTTAGAGGTTCTAAATGAAAGAGAGTCGTTTAATTTTTATTAGTGTAAATGAATATGATTTAATAATGGAATAGTAAGCACAAGCTATTTCATAATGCACAAACAACGGCTCTTGTCTTATAGTTGTTACTAGAAACAAGAGAAAGGAAGAACAACATTATGAAAACAAAAAATATAATTATTATAGGTTTAGTCGCGGCAGCCGCTATAGCGGTCATGGGAGTTAAGTCTCATGCAGATACGGTTGAGGGTGAAGACCCTAAAACTCTTTCCGCGTCTTATGAAATTGTCGAAACTACTGATTTAAATAAATTAAATAGTTTAATTCAAGAAAGTCAGAAAAGAATGAATGATGCACATGATATGGCTGAAGCCGCAAGGAATTTATCTTATGATGAAGAGCATGCAGTAATCCAGTTGGCGCAAGATGAATATGCTCAAGCAAAAAGCGCTAAACAACATTATGAAACTAAGTATGCTGAGCAGAAGAAAATAGAAGATGGTAAAAAAATGCAGGCTAAAATTTCTTCTTCTCCTGTTGCGGGTGAGGTTTGGGCTTTCTTAAAGTCCAAAGGATATAATGATGCGGTCACGGCAGGCATTCTTGGTAACATGATGCAAGAATGTGGCGGTGGAACGCTAAACTTAAACCCTTATGTATATAATCCAACGGGAAAATACTACGGTTTATGTCAGTGGAGCAAGGCCTATGGTATTCATGGTGCGTCCACGCTCGTTCAGCTGAATTATCTTGCAGATACTCTTGAATCAAATTTCAATACCTATGGTAAGTTATATAAGTCTGGCTTTACTTATAAAGACTTTTGTAATTTAACTTCACCAGAAGAAGCCGCTAAAGCTTATTTATATGCTTATGGTAGAGGCTCTTTTGGTACTTGTAGCAAGCGCCAGGCAAACGCGCGAGCTGCATATAATTATTTCGTGAATTAATATATGAAACAGGAAAATCTTCAGTAGATTTTCCTGTTTTTTTACTCTATTTTTAAAGAAAATAAAAAATATGATAAAATATATAAGTAAGAAATAAAAAGAATGTCAGAATCATTAAAAGGAGAAAAAAGAATGGAATTAACAAGAGACCAAGAAAAAGGTTTAAAAATTGCTTTAGAACGCTATAAAAACAAAGAAAAGTATGTTACTATTTGTGGTTATGCGGGTTCAGGGAAAGCGCAGCCTGTAGATACTTTAATCCCAACGCCAGAAGGACTTAAAAAGATGGGAGAACTTAAAGTAGGAGATTATGTTTTTGATGGAGATGGTAATCCAACAGAAATTTTAGGAGTTTATCCTCAAGGAATCCTCGATAATTATGAAGTTGTTCTGGGAGACGGCAGAAAAATTTATTGTAACAATGAACATATTTTTAAAATTATTGATTATAATAATAAAGTAAAAGAAATGACCGTTCAGCAAATGATAGATAAAGGAATAGCTTTAAAAAATGGAAGAAATAAATATCATTTGCCCACTATTTTTAATAAACCAGTAGATTTTCCTAAAAAAGATTTTAAAATCCATCCTTATACCATGGGTGCTTTTTTAGGAGATGGATGTTGTAAAGAAAGAAATTTAACTCTTTCTTCTAGCGATCCAGAAATTCCAGAGTATATTGCGGAATTACAAGATTTTAATTTAAAAAGAGAAAAAGAGGAGTATGGATACGATTGGTATTTTCATTTTAAAGAACCTTTTAAAGAAAATGGGCGAAATAGAATAGCTCCTAAAACAGAAGAATTTTTTGGAAAATATTATGAAAATGTAGGATGTTATGCATATGAAAAATCAATTCCAGACGATTATAAATACTGCTCAATCGAACAGCGATATGCTTTATTACAAGGCTTATTTGACACGGATGGGTCTATAATTGATAACACTTATTTTACTATGCGATTAACTTCTACTTCTTTAAAATTAATTAATGACGTAAAAGAAATTTTTTACTCATTAGGATATAATCATTTATCCGTAGCAGAAGATAATCGTTCAAATAAGTATACTTATAGCTGTTATGATTTAACTGTTTCTATTCCGAATGAAGATAAATATAAATTTTTTAAACTAAAAAGAAAAAGAAATGTAGCTTTAAAAGCAAGAGACAAAAAGACTCGTACAAGACATGATTGGATAACAATTCTAGAAATTAATAAAATGCCTGAACAGAAAGAAATGGTCTGTATTTATGTAGATAATGAAGAACATTTATATCTGTCAAATGATTATATAGTAACACACAACACCACATTGGTACGTTTTATTATAGAAGCATTACCCGTCTCAGAAAAAGATGTTTGCTATTGTTGTTTTACTGGCAAAGGAGCAGAAGTCTTAAAAAAGAAAGGGAATAAAAATGCTATGACTTTACATAAGCTTTTGTATGAAAGTGTTCCTCGAAAAGATGGAAGTTTTTATAACAAGCCAAAAGAATTCTTAGATTATAAAGTTATTGTAGTTGATGAGTGTAGTATGACTCCAAAAAGTATGGTAGATATGCTTTTAAAACATAATGTTTTTGTAATTTTTTTGGGAGATAATTTTCAGTTGCCACAAATTGATAAAAAAGAAAAACATACTTTATTAGAAAATGCTCATGTATTTTTATCCCAAATTATGCGCCAAGCAGCAGAATCTGAAATAATACAATTATCTATGAAAATTAGAAAAGGAGAGCCTTTACAAAGATATATAGGAAAAGAAGTTCAAGTTTTAGAAAAAGAAGAGTTAAATACTGGAATGTTGTTATGGGCAGACCAAATTTTATGCGCGACCAACAAAAAAAGAATATATTTAAATAATGAAAAAAGAAAACTTTTAGGATTTTCAGGGCTTCCTCAAGATGGAGAAAGAGTTATTTGTTTAACTAATTACTGGGATGATCTTTCTGTTGAAGGTGAATCTGTTTTAGTAAATGGAAGCACTGGAACAATACACTCTCCGCAAGAATTTTGTATTTATATTCCTTCTATTGTAAAAAAAGTTTCTCGTAGAAAAATTGAAACTATAAAAAGTTATTTTGTTTCAGATGAAAATTTTTATTTTTCCGATGTAGAAATGGATAAAAGTATTTTTATAAAGGGAAAAAGTGATTTATCTTGGGAAGATGCGTATAATATTAGACAAAAGAAAAAGATAATAGGAGATATTATCCCCCGGGAATTTGACTTTGCCTATGCGCTTACGGCTTGGAAAGCACAAGGTAGTGAATGGGATAAGGTGCTAGTTCTTGAAGAAAATTTTCCTTTTGACGATATAGAACACAAGCGCTTTTTATATACCAGTATTACAAGGGCAAGTAAAAAATTAGTATTAATTAAAAAATAAATCATGCTCAGAGACTAATTTATTTTTAGTCGTCTGAGCATAAAAATAAGTGAGGTGATAAAGTGTGTTCATTTCAATTAAAAATTATTTGATTGAATTGATAAAAGGCAATTTGATTCTTTGAAGGTTGAAAATCCAAATTACTGCGCTAAAAATAATCCTCAAAATATTTGGAAAATGAAAAAAAATATGTTATAATCAAAGAAACAAAACAAAGGAAAAGTGTATGTAGGGTAAAGATCATAAATATAAATAATATATATATAATATATAAATAATATATATTATATA